>ERZ795032.414-NODE-414-length-48935-cov-5.983674_pt1 | contig 48935 bp, 42 predicted proteins | sample MGYA00375124_ERZ795032 | MGnify/ENA primary metagenome ERZ795032 (study PRJEB30167, sample SAMN05720154) | activated sludge metagenome | isolation source: Anaerobic digester | place: China | collected 2015-12-16 ...
GTCAGGCATCATCCAAAGAGCCATGTAACTTATAAACAGATGGCGGTTGGCTATGCCTACCCGAACGGCAACGCCATCTGCGGCCCGATCATCGGCATTGGTCGCTACATCGCTCAGGGCTTGACCAATCTCGATAAAGAAACCGGCCAGGGCAACCCGGCCCTCGACTGGACTTTCGGCGCCCACGGCCTGATTGTCGAAGTCTGCGAAAAGACCGGCGCTTTCAATATCATCAAAGTCGCTTCGGCCTATGACATCGGCCAGGTAATCAATGAAGGTTCTGTGCGCGGCCAGGCGATTGGTGGCATGATTCAGGGTCTTGGCACTGCCATGTGCGAAGGCTATATCTACAACGACAAGGGCCAGCTGCTGAATCCTTCGTTCACCGATAACAAGATTCCGACCAGTCTCGATATCCCTGAAGAAATCGACTGCATCGCGATTGAAACACCGCAGATCGATGGCCCGTTCGGCGCCCGCGGCGTCGGCGAACATTCGATGATCGCCGTCTGCGGCGCTCTCGGCAACGCAATCGAAAAGGCCACGGGTGCGGTTCTCACCCACATGCCAATTCGCCAGGAAAACGTCTGGAAAGCCCTGCAGAGCCGCTCAGGCAAAAAAGCCACAGCTAAAGCCACAAAACCGGCCAAAGCTGCGAAAGCTGAAAAGCCTGCCAAGTCTGTTAAAGCCGAAAAGCCGGCAAAGGCTGCAAAACCGACTGGCCGGGCAAAAAAATAATGTAACCTGATTCCGCTCAGGGGCTGTTTCACCAGTTGAAACAGCCCTTATTTTATTTTGGGGGGTCGGACCAGTGGAAATGCCGATCGATACTGAAAAATTGCTCTAAAAACGCAGGTTTTTTGCGCTTAGAGGTCTATTTTTGCCCCCCAAAAGACAGTTCTAAGGGTTAAAAATTTTAGCGAACTGCTGATTTCGCAAAAGGTGTAAAATGATGTAAGATGTAATAATACTGATTCAGGGTCATTATAAAGTGCAACAAAACAACTTGATTGGTAAGATCTACGTTATTCTCGCTCTCGCTGTGGTTTTCTTTCTGGCTTCTCTGCATGCAGGCCGCTTTTTCGGGGTTGCTTTTGAAGCTCAAAAAGCCGAAGAGTCTGCAGCAAGGGCTTTTACGGTCGAAGAGGCACAACAGCTTCTCACCGACGCCACAACCCTCGAACACCTTTCAGCCGATGAGGCGGTGGTTCGCGATCGCAACAATCGCAGAATCGGCCGTCTGCTGCACACGCAGCCGCTTGCGAAGCACATCATCGGCTACGGTTCATATCTTCCGATCATCATCGGCATCGATGCCGATGACAAAATTACCGGTCTGCTGCTGCAGAAGAACGACGAGACACCTGGTTTTGTGAAGCGCCTCGAAAAGCTCGGCTTTTTCGCCTCCTGGAACGGCCAGGCTGCCAGTGAAGCGGTTAATCTGCCGGTTGATGCCGTTTCGCGGGCGACCATGACGAGCAGGGCAACTATCGAAAGCCTGCGTCTGCGTCTGGCTGAATATGTCAAGGTTGAGCAGATCAGGCGCCAGATTGATTACCGTGCCCTGGCCATTGAAGTGACCGCCTGGGTATTTCTGCTGGTAGCGTTTTGCGGCTGCTTTGCCCCCGCCCGTCTGGCAAAATATCGCAAAATCTATCTGTTTTTCGCGATTCTGGTGCCGGGTTTCCTGCTTGGACGCTTTTTCTCGGTTGAATTACTATATAACTGGGCAATTAACGGCATACCATTCTCAAGCCATCTGTTTATGGTCGCTCTGGTAGCTCTCGCGATCGTCATACCTTTGTTGTCGGGGCGATCATGGTATTGCACCTGGTATTGCCCCTATGGCGCGGCCCAGGAACTGCTCGGCCACGCCTGCTCGAAAAAAATCGAACCAACCGGCCGTGCCGCCAGAATCTTGAGATATTTGCGCCCGGCTTTTCTCTTCGTGATCGCAATGCTGCTGATAACCGGCGTCAGTTTCAGTCTCAGCAGTATCGAACCGTTTTCGGCTTTTATGCTTGCCTCAGCTTCGCAGGCGGTGCTGGTGCTGGCAGGCGTTTTTCTGGCGCTTTCTCTGGTCATCCGAAGGCCATGGTGCAATTATTTCTGTCCTTCCGGGCAGATTGTCGAAATGTTGCGGGTCGGTGTCGCCGACCATCACGAGAAACCTGCAGACGGGGAGGCACACGAAATGAAAATTCATGCGGTTCTAAACGTTCTTCTGGCGATTGCCATCATTATTCTGCTGATGTCACCGGCTCGAATTGGCAATAATGGCGAATTCAAGCCAACTCAGCCGACAAAAAGCGAGGTCGACAAAATGTCAGGGTCTTCGACTGCTTCTGTTTCTCCTGTGGTTCCAGCTGCCGGTCAGGCAGCTTCTGTGGCGACGAATCCGACTCTCACAACCATCTATGAGCGGAAAAGCGTGCGCAGCTTTACCGGCGAGCCCGTCAGCCGCGAAATGCTGACCGAGCTGGTCAGGGCTGGTATGGCGGCCCCGACCGCCCGCAACCGCCAGCCCTGGCAGTTCGTGGTAATCAGCGAAAAGCCGGCCATGCTGTCTCTGGCTGAAAAACTGCCCTATGCCAAAATGCTTGCCAGTGCCGGTGCCGCCATTATTGTCTGCGGCGATCTTGAAATTGCGCGCGCTGGCGACACCGAAAGCATGTGGATGCTCGATTGCTCGGCAGCAACGCAGAATATCCTTCTGGCGGCCGAAAGCATGGGCCTTGGCGCTGTCTGGACCGCGGCTTTTCCTTATGCCGACCGCATTGCCGCTGTTAACGAAGTTGTAATGCTGCCCGAATATGTCGTGCCTTTGTGTGTAATTCCGGTTGGCCGACCGACCGGCACTGATCGCCCAAAAGACAAATGGAAACCCGAGAGGTTGCACTGGGAGCACTTTTCCCCGGCGTCAGGAGCGGCTGAAGTTAAGTGAAATCTGTCGGCAATTTATGTTAGAATTTATCTGCAGAAAAAATATCAGGGGAGCAAAATTTTATGACCTTTATCAAAGAAACGCTTGATCAGGCGCAGGTAGTCAAGGTTACTTCCAGCATCTTTTTCGATGCGGTTCAGGATTTTGACGCGGTGATTCAGGAAGCTGAAGATGCTGGCAAGAAGAAGGTTATCATCGACCTTACCGGGGTTGAAATGATCTGCAGTTCTGCGATCACTACCCTGGTGAAGCACCACATGAGCCTGCAGAGCAAAGGCGGCAAGCTTTTCGTTGCGGGTTGTAATCCTTCTGTGAAAAAGATTCTGCAGCTGCTTGGTCTCGATAAGCTTATCGGCGTCGCCGACAGTGTTGAAGCTGCTCTCAAGTAAAGTCGAGGAGTTATCATGTTAGCTATCAAAGATTTAACTGGCAGTGATCTCGATGTAATTCTTCGCCATCTTGTCAGACGCGAAATTGAGCGTGGTACCTTGTTGTTCGAAAAGGGCCAGAAGGCCACTTCGACATTTTTTGTCGAAACCGGCAGCCTGAAAATTGTGATCCGCAAGGCTAAAGACGGTCTTGACGACGTCATGCTTGGCGTCGTTAAACCCGGCGGCTTCTGCGGTGAGACCGCGCTGCTCGGCGACGAATCGTTCTACGAAGACACAGTGGTGGCGCTCGAGCCGTCGGTGGTTCTCGAACTCACCAAAGAAGGTCTGCAGAAAATCATGTCTGCATCTATGACCGCCGGTACCAAGCTGTTGCTCGGCATCAGCCGCAACATTCGCGAAGCCATCGCCATGCCGCAGGCCCAGGAAAGCGCGCGGATCATCGCCTTTATTGCCCCTAAAGACGGGAGAGGGCGAACAACCGTAGCGACGCATCTGGCCAGACATCTCGCCACCTCCGGCAAGCGCGTGATTTACCTTGACGGCGATCTGCAGCTCGGCGATGCCTGTGTGCATTTCGGCATGAGCAACCAGCCGCATCTGGCAAGGCTTATTCAGAACGAGCCCCGTCTGGTTTTTGAAAATATCAGAAAATATTTTCTCAATGCGCAGGGAGTTCTGCTGCTGTCAAGCCCGCCGCAGCCACAGGAAGCCGAATTCGTCACCCGTTCGACCCTCAATCAGGTTATTCAGGAATGTGTTCGCAACTGCGATTACCTGATTCTAGATGTGCCCAGTCATATCGACGATATCTCGATAATGATGTGGGACCTCGCGGATCTGATGGTTTTCGTAACCGAGGGAAACCTGTCGGCAATGTCGCGCCTGAAGCGGTTGTTGTCAACCCTGCAGCGCCTGAACTACCCGGCCGAGAAGTTTCTCTGCGTCTGCAACAAATTTTCGGCTGATCAGGGCGAATACCTCGATCACTACCGAAAACTGATGCCTTACCGCTGGCTGACCGTTGCCAATGGTCAGCGCGCTCTTGGTGAAGCCCAGCTGCGCGGCGCATCGGTATGGGAAATCGATGCCGGCTGTGAAGCCGCAAAAGACATGCGTGCTTTCTGCGAAGAGATTCTCGGAAAACCGCAGGCAAAAGAAAAGGGCGGGATTTTCAGTCGTATAAAGTCGATGTTTGCCAGCTGAAAATGCTTGTCTGAGAGGGGTTGCACATGCTTGAATTCAACCGGAAAAATAAAACAATCGACTGCGACCGGGCCGTTGATCTAGGTAACGGCGTCTGGTGGGTCGGATTTCAGGATCGTGAGTCAGGCCTGCGCTGTAACCCTTACCTGATAATTGACGGCGACGAGGCAATTCTTATCGATGGTGGCAGTCGACCTGATTTTCCGGTAGTCATGATGAAGATTCTCGAAACTGGTCTTGACCCGAGAAAAATTTCGGCGCTCATCTACGATCATTACGACCCTGATCTTTGTGGCAGTATCCCAAATTTGGAAGACATGATCGATAATCCTGATCTTCAGCTGATTGCAAGCGGATTCAGCCATACCTTTATTCGTCACTATGGCTGCAGATCAAAGTTTGTTAAATTAACAGATCTCGATTATCGCTATAAATTCAAAAGCGGTCGCCAGCTTCAGTTCATAACCACTCCATACTGCCACAGTCGCGGCAGCTTTGTGGTTTTCGACGAAGCGAGCAAAATTCTCTTTTCTGGCGATCTTTTCGGGACTTATGAAAACAGCTGGCAGCTGTTTTTCGGTTTTTCTGAAGATTGCACCGGAAACGGCAGCTGTCAGGCTTGCATAAAAAAAGGCGTTGAATGCCGTCTGCCGGGCTATCTCGATTTTCATCGAAAAATCATGCCGTCATCGAAGGCGGTTCGCTACGCCCTTGCAAAAGTGAAGAAACTGCCTTACACCATGATTGCATCACAGCATGGCAGTATAATCGACCGCCCTTCGGCCGAGTTGTTGACGCAGGAGCTTGAAAGGCTCGAAGACATTGGTATCGACCAGTTTTCGCCCGAGGAATGAAATGAAGAAAGAAAACATCTTTTCAATCGAAACTCTTCGGCAGCTGGCAGCCTCAGAAGGCAGTCAGCGCGAGATTCTCAGCTGTCTTCTCGATGTCTGGGCCGACCAGAAGTCGGTCGATTTCAATAATTCATTGCTGAAAAATCTGGTATTGCGCTACGCCGAAGCCGAAAAAAAGCTGAAAGTGCTGAACGATGAGCTGAAAACCCGCCAGAAGACAATGACCGATGAACTGGAGGCCGCCGCCGGAATTCAAAAAACCCTGCTGCCGCAGGCAGTGCCCAGGTCTGAATCGGTTGAAGCGGCATTTGAGTTCTTGCCCTGTGATCAGGTCGGCGGTGACCTCGTCGGCCTGGTTCCTTACGATGAAGACCGCTGGTTTGCCTGGGTTGTCGACGTTGCCGGCCATGGGCCACGCGCTGCGATGATAACGGTTTCGGTTGCCCAGTTTCTGCAGATGTCGGTGCAGCTGAATTCTCTCGGCCCGGCCGATGTCATGAAGGCTCTCGACCGTGAGTTCCCGTTTTCGCGCTTCAACAGTTTCTTTACCATTATTTACGGAATCCTGGATCTTAAAAATCAGATATTCACCTATTGTAATTCAGGGCACCCGAATCCGGTGCTGCTGCAGCCGGGCGAAAACCCGCAATTTGTCGAGGGCAGTGGTCCGATGCTGGGCCTGGGGCTGCCGATTCCGTGGCCAGAGGTTTCGGTTGATCTCTCTGGCGGAAAAAGCCTGCTCCTCTATACCGACGGCCTGATCGAGTGCGCCGATGCCCGCGGGCAGCTGTTCGGAGAAGACCGCCTGCTTGAGATGCTTAATAGGCTGCAATGCCGTTCTGCCAATTGTCTTGCTGCTTCGATTATGCAGGAAATGCATGCTTTTATGGGTAAGGTGCGCTTTCAGGATGATTTTACCTTTCTTGCTCTGAAATCAAAAAGCTCCTCTGATAAATCATGAACAGAGTTTTCACCTGCGGGCCGGCCTCGGAAGCTGCTGCGACCCTCTCTCTGATTGCGCGTCGGGCTGACGCTTTGCGCCTCAATATTGCCCACATGACGACCGAAAAGTTGCAGCAGTGGCTTGACCGTCTGGTCGAGCTGCGCCGCCGCGAAAACCTCGGATTTCGCATAGTTCTTGATCTGCAGGGGGCCAAGGTGCGCATCGGCAGATTGCCTGAAGTTACCCACCTGCCAGAAACCGTCGAACTCTTTTATGGCGAGGTGTCTGATGTGCCGGGTATGATTCCGGTGCCAACGCAGAGCGTGTTTGAAAAAACCGAACCCGGCGATTGCCTGCTGCTAAATGACCGGCGGGTGATTCTGCGGGTAACGGGCAGGGCAGGGGGGCGCCTGCAGGCTGCCGTCGAGAAAAATGGCCCCTTGAGCAGCGGTAAGGGCTTGAATTCACCAGATCGCGTTTTCGAAATGGCCAGGGTCACTGAGCATGACGCGTCGGCAATCGCCATGAGCAAAGAAATTGCAGATCTCGACTATGCTGTTTCATTTGTCGCCGACGGCTCTGAAAGCCGTTTGTTTCGACCTCTTGTCGGTATTTCACATCGGCTGATCGCCAAGATCGAGCAGCGTGCCGCCTTTTCACACCTCGCTGCCATCGACGCTGTTTTTGACGAATTCTGGCTGTGTCGTGGTGATCTTGGTGCTGAAGCTGGTCTGCGCAAACTCGGCGCCTGGCAGGCCGATTTTGTTAAAGCTCTGCCCGGCCTGAAAAACCCCTGTCTGCTCGCCGGCGAAGTGCTTGGCTCGATGGTCGCGCTGCCAAACCCTTCTCGCGCCGAAATCGTACAGCTCTACGATGCCATTCAGGCTCGATTTGCCGGCTTCGTTCTCTCTGATGAAACGGCCTGCGGCACGCAAATTGCGGCAGTAATGCAGTTCATCGACTATTTTTTTGCCGATGATCAATCCTGATGGCCGCATCGAATGGCCTTATTTCACCAGACGTTGTGATTTTATAATACCGTCTGCCAGCCCTCTGCAACTCCAGGTAAGCGAGGTTTTCAACCACGGCTTCGATGCCAGGTGTGAAGAGAGACTTTTCTATTTTGCCACAGAGGCGCTCTCACTGCACCCGTTGGCATTTCTCGTGCCAGCTTCGATGTGTGACCTGATTCAGCCGGAAACATCTATTCTTGTGGCCGCTGCAGAAATTTTGTTTCTCGATATTAATGGCAGAGAACAGCGTTTAATGGCCTGTGAGCCGGTTAAAGTGAAGACTTTGCCCGTTTGCCCCGACCCCGACAGACTGCGCCAGAACCTCGCGGCCGCTCTGACCAGCCTGAAACTTTTTGGGCGCAATTCAATCGTTCTCGATCTTATTCTCGGATGCAATACCGAAAAAAATATTCTTTCGGGAGCCGAAGCGATAATTTTTGCTTTTCCGCCCGATCTTTCGGCTCTGTTTCGCTTTGTCGGGGTGGGGGAGGGGCTTACCCCGGCATTCGATGATTTTCTCAGCGGCATGCTGCTCGCCGACCGCTGGATCGGGGCGAACCAGATTGCTGTGCCTGAAAATTTCGCCAGCGTGGCCAAAAAGAAAACTACGGTTCAAGCAGTGCAGCAGCTGCTTTTTGCCGCCGACGGGCGCATGTCGCTGCGCTTCGAAGAATTTTTATACCGGTTGCTTCTTGAAGATATCAAAACGAAAGATGTTGTCAAAATACTCAATTACGGCCATTCTTCCGGAACCGACATTCTCTGTGGCATCTGGCATTATCTCAACAATCTCAGGTCATAAAAAAATCAGCGATAACCTTTCGCTATCGCCGATTTTAAAACTTATCAGACGGATTTACGGAACCGTCGGTCCTTTAATTTCAGATCAGAAAAGAACGCCGCCGTCGTTGCCGCCACCGCAGCCGCCACCGCAGCCGTCATAGCCGCCGCCATTCGAGCCGCTGTCCCAGCTGTCGCCTGAATCGGTCGAATCGGGGCCCGGATCCGGGGTCGGTTCGGGGTCAGTGTAGGGGCCACCGTCGTTGTCATCAGGAATATAAGGGATATCGGTAGCCTTGATTGTATAGTTGCCAGAATCAACTGCTGCAAAAGTAGCGGTTGAGAAAGATGCGAAAAGCATTACGCCAAGAGCGAGAGCAAAAACCTTTTTCATTCTGTTCCTCCGTTAAAATTTCTGGCCAATTCAAAGCAACGTTCATGCCAGGTCACAAAACGCACTGCCAACGATGTTTTTAATGGTCAGGCGTCACTTCTGCCAGAAATCCGGCAGAAATACTGCGGAATTTTCAGCGTACCCTTTAATTTTGAAGCAGCAGGGGACTGCCGTATGCAGGGCATTTATGATAAAATCTAAAAAATTCATTTTACACGAGGTGTTACATGTATTGCCCGGTTTGTAAAGGCGAATTCCGCGAAGGCTTTACCGAATGTGCCGGTTGCCAGGTTAATCTGGTTGCCGATCTTAACAACATTACCGAAAAAATCAAGGGTGAGTTTCTCTTGTGTCACAGATGTGAGCGCGAATTTCATGAATTCGAGCTCGATCATTGCCCGGGCTGCGGCCTCAAACTCGTGCGCGCCATTCTGCAGGATGACACCTACGTCTTTCTCGAAGAGCCGAGCGAAGAATACGCCCCCGAAGAACCCGAAGGCGCCTGCAATCAGTTTGAATATTTCGTTGAAATTACTGATGAAGACGGCGTCGTTATTCTCGAATCTCAGGATATCGGCTTGCTGACCAAAGTACAGGAAATCCTCAACGGCGCTAAAATCAGCTTTTGCTTCAGACCGCCAGTTGAGCAGCCAAATCACCTTGGCAGCATATTTGGCGGTGGCGGGAACCCGCTTGAACGAAGCTTTCCGAAGGTGCTCGTGCGCATCGAAGACGAAGAAAAGGCGCTGCGCCTGATCGCCAATCACCCCGAACTCGATCTTTTTGCAATCCCCGAAGAGCTCCTCGAAGACGAAGAAGAATACGAGGACGACGAGGAATACGAAGAAGAAGAGTAGGCCCCGATATGGCGCAGGGCAGTATGGCGAAAATAGAAAAAATGTGTTACAATTTAATACCGATAAAATTCAATGAGGTATAAAAATGACTTTTAAAACCATCAGATTTTTTCTGCTGGCGCTGATGATTTTTGCCACCGCCACTTCTTTCGCCGCTCAGATCGAAGCATCTGAAGCGCCAGCGATGCCTGCGAAGCCGGTTCTCGAAGACTTTTTTCCCGAAGGGCTTCTTGATGCCGACAAGCAGTATGTTGACCCGGTCGTGCTCGAAAACAAAGTATTTGCTCTTTATTTTTCGGCCAGCTGGTGCCGTGGCTGTGCCGCCTTTTCGCCAACTCTGGTAAAAATGCGCAATGCGAACAGTGACCGGTTCGAAGTCGTTCTCGTTGGCTTCGATAACAGCGCCGACGATATGTATAACTACATGAAAAAATACGCCATGCTCTGGCCGGCCGTCGACTGGGAAAGCCCGGTAAGACTGGCTCTGAAAGAACGCTTCAGTGTTTCCGAGATTCCGGCTTTGATCGTTGTCGCCCCCGATGGCCGCATTATCACCACCGATGGCTATAAACAGATTCTGAATGTCGGTGAAGAAGTTCTACAGACCTGGCTGCAGAGTGTTCAGGCCCCTGCGGGTGACTGATGCATAACCTGAGCCCGCTTTCGGGCGTCGTCTCGGTCGAATACCGCACAACTTTCGAGAAATTCCTCTTCCCGGCAGCGTTCGTTGCGCTGCTGGGTGTCATTTTAGGCGGTGTTAATCTCTACGCCGCCCCGGAGGATCTGCGTGGCTTCGGCATCGCCCTGTTGCTGATCTCTTTGCTGTCACTCCCGACGCTCGTTGCTCTTATGTTTGGCCTGAGCTCACATTACGATTTCGACGGTAATACTCGCACCCTTTGGTTCAGAATCAATGTTTTTTCGCTGAGTTACCGGGTGCGATATGCTTCATTCAGTGATATCAGCGCCTTCGCCACGTCAGGAATCCGCAACCGCGCCCGCATTCATACCTGGTGGAACTACAAAGTCGTCATGCTGCTGAAGAATGGCCGAATGGTCTCAATTTCCGGCGCCCGTGACAAGTCGGTCTACGCAATGAACCGCCTCAGCGAAAAGCTGGCAGGCACTGTTGGCTGCGTGTTTTTCAATTCCGAGCCCGAACTGGTCGCTCACGCCCCGGTGGCCGGCGACCGCCCGATCGTGGAATTCCACGACTGGACAACTGCCGATTATTACACTGAGTTCTGGCCAGATATCGCCCTGTCGCTGCTGTTTTTCGCCGCGATTGTGGCTTTTATTGTCGGCCTGGCCGTTTCGCTCAGCTGAATACGGATTCCCGCCACCCGCAAATGCGGGCAGCGGAAACCGGAAGCTTATTTTATCGTGCGGTAACCGAGCAGCACGTCGGCAAGCTGGCCGGTCGAGCCATCTTCGCGCTCGAAACTGCCGTTGAGTATCAGTGAATTGCCGTTGATATCAGCTGAAGCGCGCATGAAATTAAGATTCAGCGCCTTGATGCCAAGCTCGCTCAGAGTGCTGAACTCGTTTTTGCTCATTTTGCCGTCGCCATTAAGGTCGCGGTAGAGCTTCAGCGCCTTGAAAATCGGATCGAGAATGGTGATTTTGCGATCACCGTTCGCATCGTATTTGCCGAGTTCTTCAAAGCCGTCGGCCGCGCCATTCTGGTCGCCAAACAGCTCGCTGCCGTTGTCAATGACGCCGTTGCCGTTGCGATCGTAGGTGAGCAGGGCAGTGTTGCCCTTGACCCAGGCGGTGCTGTCGAGTTTGCCGTCGGCAGTTACATCGAAAATTGCGCCTTTTCCGGCTTCGGTCAGCTGAATGCCCTTGCCGTCAAGATCAAGCACCAGCGGGTCGACTTTTTTGATGCCCAGCTCTTCAAGGCTTATACCGATGCGCTCTTCGACGCTGGTATTCTGCCTGAATTTCAGGTTGAGCTCATACGAATTGCGCCGTGCCAGGCTTGCTGACATTTCTTCGGTCGTGAGGGCCTGGCTCTGCCGACCGGCTGAGATTGTACCCGATGTCGAACTGCCGACCATTGCGGCCGATTCTGCCGCCACGGCGACAGACGATCCAGCAGATACTTCGGCCGTTGTCGGTTCAACGTCGCTTGTAGTGCCGCCACGAGCCTGGTTGAGCAGCTTTTCGAAGCGCGCTTTCAGCGATTCGTATTCCTTTTCGTCCTTGCTGATCATGCGCAGCATCAGATCGAGGTCACGCTCGAGTTTCGGGTCGGCGCTGCCACTTTCTAGTGGCTTGTCGCTGCTGACTGTCAGCTTCAGATTCAGCTCCGACACTGTGGTCTGACTTCTGAACCGGGTGATGGTCTGGCGCATCTGGTTCATCGGCGACAGTTCGAGCAGATCTTTTTCGAGGTCCGACTGTCTGGCGGCAGTTTTTGTGTCGTCTTTTTTGAAAAGTGCATCGACTGCCTGTGAGAACCGGCTGGCCCGCATGAAACGCTGCGATAAAATTGACGCGGCAATAGCCATGTTTACTCCTCCTTGAGTAAGTTTGCACATCCTTATGCGCGAAAGCGAAAAAAAACACTTCCCCTTATATGTATCGGCAGCTCCCCCCTGAAAAGTTTAGAGCAAATTGCAAAATGTGCAAAAAATATACAGATGGCAGGCAGCAGACGGCAGACAGGTGCTTGACGGCCGGCGCCCCCTTAACTTATGCTCATCGCATGCGGCAGAATACACCAGCTCCAGTTTCATCAGCCTCAGACCACGAAAATCTGTTGCTGCTGTTTCTGCTTTTGCCTCTCTATTTCCAGATATGGGGAAGATTCGGGCAGAAGTTCGCCGTCGCCGCGCTGCTCAGCATGACGACGGGTGTTTGCTGCTGGTTTCTGTCGCTGATCTTTAAACCTGCTGCATCTGATAACCCGGAAAAAATAAAAAAATCCGAAAGCTCCGCCAGGCAAGGCCACTCTGGTGAGCCGTGCCGCCCGAACAATCCAGACAATGCGTGCCTGCCCGCTGACCGCTTCGGCTGGCCGCTGTTTCTGCTGTTTCCGCTCCTCTGCCCGTTGGCACTGCCACTGTGGCTGATTCCTGGCATTCTCGTCGTCACCTATTTGATTGTTTTCAATGGCTTTGGCGGTTTTGGCAGACACATTTTCAACCCGGTCGCCGTCGCTGTGGTTTTCATGCTCGTCGGTTATGACCACACTGCCAGTCTGCACGCAGTCCGACCCTTGCCAGGCCCATACGATGGCTTTACGGTCTGGAGCGCCGGCACGCCTGTGGCAATGCCGGTCTGGCAGATCTACGCCGAGGTGCCTGTCGATGCGCTTTTTCAGGCATCCTTTTCAGGTCTGTTGCCGGCAATTCCGGGGTCTGTCTTCGGTTTGCCGCTGCTGCTCGCATCAGCTGTCTTCTCTCTCGCTGTCGGACATCGCCGTATCTGGTGGGTAACCTCGGTGCTGGCACTGCAGCTGGGAGTAATGCTCTTTAACGGCTCTGCCAGCCTGAATATCTCACCACTGCACCCGCTTTTTCTCGGAACAATCCCGACATTGCTGCTGCTGGCGATTGTCGATCGCCATTCTCTGCCGGAGGATGTACCCGGTCAGATCATCAGCGGGCTGCTGTTTGCTTTCTTTGCCCTGCTTTTTGTTTTCAGGTCGCCAGATCCGCTTGGGCCTGTCTATGGGCTTCTGCTGGCCCAGATTTCCGCGCCGTTCGCCACCGATCTTGTCATGCGCAGGTTCAACACATGACGCCAGTCACTGACAGAAAAGACCTTGAATTCATGCTGCTGCTCGCTTCGTTTTGCGCGCTGCTGCTTATCATGACCCGCGCTGCAATTGGTGAACGCGCCGAAATCAGCCTGCGTTCCGTCGATGCCATTCTGCAGATTGCCGGCGAAGAAACTCTGCCGATCGAAGAGCAGCTGCTCGACCGCTTTAACCAGCTTTTCAGCCGCCGCGCCGGTGGCCGTATCAAATTCTGGCAGGGCAGTCGGCGCCCCGAACTGTGGGCCTGCGAAGCCACCGGCAACGGCATGTGGGCCGAAATAACTCTGGCGTTTATCATCGATACCGCAACGGGCCGTCTGCTTGGTCTGCGAGTCGTCGAACAGAACGAAACCGCCGGGCTTGGCAGTCTGATTACCGATGAAAATTTCAGCGAAAAATTCGCCGGGCTGCATGCAGCAGCCGGTGTCGCTCTTGCCCCTTTCAAGGCCCTCGATAATCAATTCGATGCGGTAACCGGTGCCACCACCAGCTCGAAGGCGGTCGAGAAAATTCTCAACCGGGCGCTCACAGAACTGAAAAAGCTCAGAGGTGCTGCATGAATTATCTGAGAACGATCTGGCAGGGCATGGTGCCGGCAAACCCGGTATTTGTAATGGCGCTTGGCCTGTGTTCGACCCTGGCCGTCACGCTCAGGGTCGAAAATGCTTTTTTCATGGCGGTCATGGTCGGGGCGACAACGATATTCAGTTCGCTCATCATTTCGCTGCTGCGCTACCGGATTCCTTTCCGGTTCAGGCTGATTTCGTATATGCTTGTCGTCGTGACGGCCGTAATCTCGGTCGAACAACTGCTCAGAGCCTGGTATCCCGACATGGCGCGCGCCCTTGGCCCCTACGTCGGCCTGATTGTCACCAATTGCGTCGTTATGGGCCGCCTCGAAGCCTATGCGGTTTCACACCGACCGGCCGAGTCGTTCTGCGATGCTCTCGGGGTGTCGCTCGGTTATCTGTTTGTACTGCTCGGTATTTCAGGCATTCGCGAACTGCTCGGCGATGGCACGCTCTGGGGGCTGTCGGTAATGCCTGAGTTTTACATTGCCTGCCGGGTTTTTAATTCGCCGCCAGGTGCTTTCATTGTATTTGCCGGGTTGCTGTATCTGGTTAACCGCCTGCGGGCTGCAGCATGGAGGGAAAGCTGATGGAAAGCCATCTGACCACACCCCTGCTCACCATCCTTTTTACCGCCGCCATTACCGAGAACATGGGTCTGTATTTCTTTCTCGGCACCTGCCCGCTGCTTTCGATTTCTTCGGATCTCAGGGCATCGCTGCAGATGGGGATTACCGTCAGTCTGGTGATGCTGCTGACCGTTGCCGCCAACTTTGCCATCTTCCATGGCATTCTCGCGCCACTCGGACTTGAATACCTGCAGCTGCTGTTCTTCATTTTAACCATAGCTGCAGTGACCCAGCTGCTCGAAGAATTTCTCGACCGTTTTTTTCCGGCCGTTCACGCCTCATTCGGAATTTTTCTGCCACTTATCGCAGTTAACTGTGCCATTCTTGGCGTTTCGATGTTTGCGATACTGCGCGAATATGACCTGTTCAGTTCTCTTGCCTTTGCCGCCGGCAGCGGCCTGGGCTGGTCACTGGTTCTGTGTCTGATCGCTTCATTGCGGCGCCGCATCGAACTGGCGGCGGTTTCGCCGCATCTCGGTCGCACCGGTGTTACCATGTTGATTGCCGCAGTGATGGCAATGGCTTTTACCGGCCTTGCAGGCCTGTTCAACGGAGGCAGTCTGTGATGCAGTATGTTCTGACGCTTCTGCTGATCAATGCTTTCGTGCTGCTGCTGTGCGGGGTTCTGACCCTGGCCGGCCGGCTGCTGCGGCAGGCCGGCCGGGCCAGGCTGCAGATCAACGAGCAACCCCGAGAAGCTGATTGCGGCCAGAGTCTGCTGAATGCGCTGGCGCAGCAGAATGTATTTCTGCCGGCCGCCTGCGGTGGTAAAGGCACCTGCGGCCGCTGCGAAGTCAGGGTCGTCGAGGGTGGCAGTCCGGCAACCACACTTGAAAAGCTGCAGCTGCCCGCCGACCGGCTGGCAGCACTGGCGCGTCTGGCCTGTCAGGCCAAGGTGCGCGGTGATATGAAGGTCGAAATCGCTGCAGCGCTGCTCGGCGCCGGGTCTTATCTGGTCAGGCTTGAAAGCGGCGAAAAGGTGGCTGCAGACATCAGAACCCTGCGCTTTTCCCTGCCTGAAGGCAGAAATCTTGAGTTTCTGCCCGGTCAGTATATGCAGATCGTCTTCAACCAGCCCTGGGAAAGAGTTCTGCGGGCCTATTCAATAGCATCAGCGCCGTCCGAAAAACAGAGCTTTTCTCTCGATGTGCAGCTGGTCGCCGGCGGTCTGGTCAGCAGCCACCTGCACGCCATGCAGCCAGGTGACCAGATTGAAGTTACCGGGCCTTTCGGCGACATGACTCTGTCGCCTAAGCAGCATTCCAGCCCGCTGCTTCTGGTTGCCGGCGGCGTGGGGCTGGCGCCGCTGCGTTCGATGGTTGCAGCGCTGCATGAAAGCGGTTTTGCCGCGCCGGTTTTTCTTTTCCACGGTGCCCGCAGCCGCGAAAACCTCTATAATGAAGAGTTTTTCCGCGCCCTTGCCCGCAGCTGCCCCAATTTTCATTATTTTCCGGCCCTTTCCCGGCCAATGCTTGAAGACGGCTGGACCGGCCAGAAGGGCATGATTCATGAGATTCTCGCAGCAAAAATGCCAGCCCTGCCGGCCACCGGTCTGCTGGCATTTATCTGTGGCCCGAAACCGATGATGGAAGCCGTCAACAAAGTTCTTGTTGCGGGAAACGTGCCCTCTGATAGAATATTTACCGATCCGTTCGATTTTTGAAGCGATTTCAGCCGCAAAGGGGAGTGAAAAAATTGCTTAACACCAGCCGAAAACCGGAACAGGCTCTGCCCGGCCGATTCTGTCTTCTGATCGCCCTGTTTTCACTTGTCACCGTTGCAGTGATGCTTTTTTCGCCGGCTTATGCACAGACAGCTTCCGGGTCGGCCGCTGCTGAATCCCTGACGGAACCGATTGTGCCCGTGGTGCAGATCAATTACACTTCTTCGGTGGTCACCAGCGACGAAACCTCACGCTGCCTCAACTGCCACGCTTCGCGCCAGATAAAGCTCGTCGAAACCTGGGAAAAAAGCACGCACGCCCGCAACGGCGTCGGCTGCTATGAATGTCATAAAGCCAATCCAGCCGATCCGGCCGCCAAAAACGGCCATTTTGGTTTTTCTGTGCAATTACCGGTCTCACCTCTGACCTGTGCCGCCTGTCACCCGGCGCAATATGCCTCTTTCGCTTCTTCCAGTCATGCCATGGCTTTCGAAACGATCAAAAACCAGCCGCTGCGCACCAGTTCTCCGGCGCTCTTCGAAAGCAGCTGCGCCGTCTGCCATGGTAACGAACTGCAGATGAAACGCGGCCGATCGCTGAACCATACCTGGCCGAATCACGGCATCGGCCGTATCAATACCGACGGCAGCCGTGGCAACTGCGCTGCCTGCCACGGTCATCACGACGATTCTCTCGAACGCGCCCGCAGCCCGGAAACCTGCGGTCGCTGCCACCGTGGTGATACCGGCCCGGCTTATGAATCCTGGAAAGCCTCGCGCCACGGTACTGACTGGCATCTGACGGCTGCCGGCACCGATTTTAACCGCAAGCAGCTGGTTCCGGTCGAAACGCCGCTGAAGCGCCCCGATTGCTTTGTCTGCCACATTGCCCCGGCAACTGCTAACGCTACCGCTACCCACAACCCAGGCGAACGCCTTTCCTGGAAACTGGCCGCCATGAACAGCGCGCATACCGAAAACTGGGGCGAAAAACGCATGCTGATGCAGAATTCATGCCGCAACTGCCACGCCGGAACCGAAATCGACATGTATTATCGCCGCCTCGATGCAGCGATACTCGAATTCAATCGCCTTGCCTCAGAAGCCGCCGTTCTGGCCGGATCTGACCGCAAAGCTCTCGACCGCATCAAGGGTGCGGCGATCAAGGGCCGCATCGGGGCAGCAATGCTTAGCCCTCTGCACACCAGAGAAGCCATCGAAAAGCTTGAATCAGAAAAGCTTGAATCAGAAAAGCCTTGAAACAGTCTCTACTTGTTTTTCCGGCTCCTGAACTGCATGGCGTCGCGAATTAAAAGAATTGAGGAATAAAGAATTATGAGCGAGAACAGCCAGGTCGACCTTTCATATGGCGCACAGCCGGTTCAGCCGGTCGCAGATTCTGCCGGTGGCAATAAACCGTCTAATTCTTTCGCGCGGCGCGCGACATTTTTCAACACGATTCTGCTGCCGTTTATTCTGATTTCGATTTTTGCCGAATTCTATTCCAATTCTTTTCTCATGGCCTTTCTGGTCGATAACTCAAAGGCGGTGCAGATCGCCCGCGAGAGCGGCGAAGCCAACTCTTCGCTGATTCAGCAGGCAATTGCCGACCGCCGCATGTTCTCGCCCGGCACTCAGGGAAAAATCGAAATCACTCAAAAGAGCGATGACGTAAAGCTACATGTAAAGGGCGAATTCTATACGGCCGGCATCAGACTGCTCTCGATTCTGCTGCTGTATTTCTGGCTGCGGCCCCTGTTCGCTTTTATCAGAAAAGGCGATGAGAGTCAGCGCCCGGCCGCCGAGGCGCGTTATAACAATTTTTACCGTGCCGTATTTTCCTATTTCATCTTCGCACACCTGATCTGGTTCATTTCATCGACTTTTAAACACACTCTGCCCGAAAACCTGCCGGTCGCCGTTGGTTATCACCTTTTCTGGTGGGTGATCGAGTGCTATCTGTTCTATCTGTTTCTCGAACCTTCACTGTTTCTTTATGTCAGCGGCCTTTTCGCCCGCAACGGCCAGCCCGCCGGGCGTTCGAGCCTCAGTATCTACATGAAGCTCGTCAGCATGATGATTTTTCTCGTGCTGCTGCCGATGGCTATTCTTGCCGCCTGTATTCACAAAGACTACTTCTACCTGGCCGAATACAAGATGAACGGCCTGATTCTCATCGTCACCTCGGCTGCTTTTCTCATCGGCAATATGCAGCTGCTGTTCAAGTCGATTCAGCAGCCGCTCGATGTGCTTGGTGACAAAATGCAGCGTCTCGCCGATGGTGATTTCAACGTGCAGACTTCGGTGTTTTTCAACGACGAAATCGGGCGCCTGAAGCTCCACTTCAACTGCATGGTCGATCAGATTAAAGAGCGTGAAGAGCTGAAAGACACCTTTGGCAAATACGTGTCGATCGAGATTGCCCGCCATCTCATCGAGAATCGCAAGGTTTCGCTCGGCGGCGAAAACATTGCCGCCACGGTGCTGTTTTCCGATATCCGCAATTTCACGACGATGAGCGAGCAGATGTCGCCCGAAGAGGTCGTTTCCATGCTCAATTCCTACTTCAGCTACATCACCGAACCGGTCATGGAAAACCACGGCGTTATCAACAAATTCATCGGTGACGCCGTGATGGCCATTTTTACGCCGCACCTCGGCTCTGACAACCACGTTGAAGATGCGATCAATGCCGCCCTGGGCATGCGCCAGCGCCTCGCCGAACTCAATGCTTCCGGGCGCCTGAAAATGCCGGTGCGCTTCGGGGTCGGCCTCAACACCGGCAATCTTGTCGCCGGCAACATCGGCACCGAAAAACGCTTTGAATACACGGTAATCGGCGACACGGTCAACGTCGCCTCGCGCATGGAATCGCTGTCGAAAAACTTTGACCACGACATCATTCTGAGTCAGGCCACGGTTGATCAGATTCCGTCAGGTTTTGCCGCACGACTGCAGCTCGAAAAGACCGATCCGGTTCAGATCAAGGGAAAAAGCCTGCCGGCTTCGGTGTATAAGCTGCTGGGCCGGGCCTGACCCGTTCAGTGCCTGGCGCGGCGCGGGTTGCGGCTTAGGTGTTTCCAGATGTTGAACATGTGGCGGTAGCTGAGGGCCGAGGCCAGGTAGCAGGCAAAAGCGATCAGCAGCGAAACGTCGTAGCCCCAGTTTTTGATGACCCCGCCCGAAAAGAACATCGCGAAAGCCCAGGTCAGGTTCCATGACATGCTGTCGACGGCTGAAGCCCGCGACCGCAGTTCGGCCGGAATGATCTCCATCATCGTTTCCTGACGCATCGGCACGCACATATTCATGAAAGCACCCCTGAAAACGAAGCAGACCGCACAGACCCAGAACTCGTGCCGCCAGGCCATCAGTGCCATGAACGGCAGTGAACACAGCTGCGAGTAGACGACACCGCGAATGAGGCCAAACCGGCCCGCAATCGCCGGCGACAGAATCGATCCGAGGGCGGTGCCGAACTGGCCAAGAGCGAAGACAAAGCCGATCTGCGGAATGCTCGACCCGACCCAGTCTCGGAAATACAGATTGAAATACGGCACGATCATGCCGGCGCCGAAACCGATCAGAGCGTTGCAGAAAGCAAAGCGGCCGATCAGCAGCCATGGTGTTTCGAGCGGGGCTTTGTCGTGGTTGTCGCGGTGCGGCTCTTTTTTTTCACTGGCATGCTCATTTTTGCCGGCCATGCCGAATGAGGGTATCAGGGCAAAGAAAATAAAGACTATGCCGACCCAGAGTGAATATTGCAGCCGGTCGGCATCGGTAGCCGAGCTTTCAGGGTTGAGCAGTTTGAATATTTTGGGCAGCCAGCCGGCAATGAAGCCGGCAAAAACGCTGGTTATCCACATCAGGGTGACGTTAACGCTGAAAATATACTTGCGCTGGCGGTGCCGTCCGTTTTCCTGCAGATAGGGAAGAACCGAAACCATCATCGCGCCGCTGCCGGTGCCGGCAAGAAAGGCGGCCGCGAACAGCGGGTAAATTGAGCGGGTCAGCCCGAGCACTGAATAGCCGGTGCCGAGAAGCAGAACTCCGAGCAGATACGTGGTTCGGCGCGAAGCCCGGTCTGCCAGCCAGCCCATCGGTATCGACATGACGGCGGCACAGAGCGACTGGGCGGCGAGCAGCCTGCCGATCATTTCCTCAGAGTAGCCGATTTCGCGCAGATAAAGGTTGAGCAGCACCGAAAATACGCCAGTACCTATGCCAAGAAGCGCCTGCGCCGAAAACAGCCTCAGAATCGAGGCCGGAAAAGTTCTGATGATCAGCAGCATCTTGTGCATTGTCGAGTTGTTCCTGAGCCGGAACCAGGCAACTACAGAGGAATGAAGTGACAGCGTTTGAGCGAAGCCGGAAAAACCATCAAAAACCCGGTTTTTTCGCCCACTGATTCTGCTTCAGCCCTGCTGCAAAGTCAATAGCGCAAAAAACAGATTTTCATTTCGCTATATGGCGAAGTATAGTATATTTAGGCTGAGGTGAAAAAAATGAAGGAAACTTTGAATACGCTCAAGGTTCTCGCAGAGGAAAGCCGCCTGCGCATTTTCATGGCCCTGAATGACCATGAACTATGTGTCTGCCAGATCGTCGTGCTGCTTGGCCTTGCGGCCTCAACCACTTCGAAACATCTCGCTCTGATGTACCAGGCCGGAGTGATCGATCAGCGCAAGGTTGGCCGCTGGGCGTATTACCGGGTGAGCAAAACCTGGAAACAGCAGCATCGGCTTTCTGAGTGGCTTGTTGACGAACTGGCCGATTCTGAAAAAATTGCCGCCGACCGTGAACGCCTTGAAAAAATACTGGCCATGCCACTCGATGAGGTCTGCAACTTTGTCACCTGCCCTGAAAATGCCACCTCTCCAGGAAATTCCAGTGACTGCAGCGAAAGCGACTGCTGTTGATTAATCAGATGAATTGGTTAGACACTTTTGCATTTGCACGTCATCCCTGCGCTTGCCCCCGGAGGGGGAAGGCAGGGATCTAAGCTTTATCGATGAGATTCCCGCCTGTGCCCTCTGGGGCATAAACGCGGGAATGACGGTAAAACTACAGATTCAACTTTGACGGACCACTAGCCAGAAGGGTGATTTATATGAAGAAAATTCTTTTTCTCTGCACTGGCAATTCATGCCGCAGCCAGATGGCTGAGGGCTGGCTGCGGCATCTCAAGGGCGATAAATTTGCTGCTTTTTCGGCCGGCGTAGCAAAACACGGCATGAATCAGCATGCCATAAAAGTGATGCAGGAAGCCGGAGTCGATATTTCCGGCCAGCATTCAAAACTTCTGAGTGAACTAGAAAACCGCGATTTCGATCTGGTGGTGACTGTCTGCGGCAATGCTCACGAAAGCTGCCCGGTTTTTCCGGGGCGCGCCAGAATAGTGCATGTGCCGTTCGATGACCCGCCGGCTTTGACTCGGGGTCTGACCGAAGAAAACGATATTCTGCCGGTTTACCGGCGGGTGCGTGACGAGATCGCCGCCTTCATCAGCGGCATCGAAAAATTGCTTGTTTAAGGAGCCAGAAAATGGCAATAAAAATTCTCAAGGATGACGAGATTCGCGATCAGGTCAGTTTGCGCTATGCCGGCATTGCGACAAAGGGCGGTTCATGCTGCCCGGGCAGCTCATCTGCCTGCTGCAGCGACCCGCTTGGCAACCCGCAGGCATCAGAGAAACTCGGCTATTCGAACGAAGATATGGCTGCCGTTCCAGAGGGCGCCAATATGGGCCTTGGCTGCGGCAACCCTCAGTTGCTGGCCAGCCTGAAGCCCGGTGAAACGGTTCTCGACCTTGGTTCTGGTGGCGGCTTCGACTGTTTTCTGGCAGCGAAGGCAGTTGGCGAAACTGGTCGAGTCATCGGAGTCGATATGACCCCCGAAATGGTGCGCAAGGCGCGAAAAAACGCGGTCAACGCTGGTTTTAAAAATGTGGATTTCCGTCTCGGTGAGATCGAACATCTGCCGGTGCCTGACAACAGCGTCGATGTCATCATTTCGAACTGCGTAATCAACCTCTCACCCGACAAAGTTGGCGTATTTACCGATGCTTTCAGAGTTCTGCGGCCGAATGGCCGTCTGGCCGTTTCCGACATCGTGGCTCTACAGCCTCTCAGCGAAGAAATTCTCGGCAACGTCGATGCTTACTGCGGCTGTGTTTCAGGCGCGATCAGCGTTGAAGAACTGCGTAAAATTATGCAGACCGTCGGCTTCAGCGATATCAGCATCGAATTGAAGCCGGAGAGTCGGCATTTTATCAAAGACTGGTTTAAAGATGCCGAAAAATACGTCTGTTCCGCCTCAATAAAAGCCATAAAGCCCTGATAAAGTCATGGCCTGGTAAGTCTGTGCAGTAGATTTCCGTAAAGTGTCAGTTAACAGGAGTAAAAAAATGACTGAAACGATTGTTGAGAAAGTTCAACCAGCCGAAAGGCAGATGACCAGCATTTTTGAGAAGTATCTCACCCTTTGGGTGTTTCTCTGTATTGTGGGTGGTATTGTCCTTGGCAAAATCGCTCCCAATTTCGCGAAAACACTTGATGGCATGTCGATTTTCGTGGACGGTGCACCGGTTGTCTCGATTCCGATTGCCGTGTGTCTGTTTCTGATGATGTATCCGATCATGGTAAAAATCGACTTCGGTGAAGTCATCAAGGCGGGAAAAAGCGGCCGGCCGGTTTTTCTGACTTTGTTTGTCAACTGGGCGATCAAGCCGTTTACCATGTATGCAATCGCTTATTTTTTTCTTGGTTATCTGCTGCAGTCATTCATTGGTGCTGAAGCGACCGATCTGGTGAAAATGCCATTCGGCCTCGACCTGGAGGTGGGCGCGACGCATGGTGCCGGAACCGTGGTTCTTCATGACGGCCTGAAAATGCTGCAGGTGCCGCTCTGGCGAAGTTATTTTGCCGGCACGATTCTTCTTGGTATTGCTCCCTGCACAGCCATGGTGCTGGTCTGGGGCTACCTGTCACGCGGTAACGACGGGCTGACTCTGGTTATGGTTGCTATCAATTCATTGACGATGCTGTTTCTTTATGGCCCTCTTGGCGGCTTTTTGCTGGGAGTTGGTAAATTGCCGGTTCCGTGGCAGGCATTGCTTCTTTCAATCGGAATTTATGTCGCTTTGCCTCTGGTCGCAGGGCATTTTTCGAGAAGATGGATTCTTGCCGCGAAAGGCGAAGAATGGTTCAGGGAAAAATTTCTGCATTTCCTGACGCCGGTAACTATTCTGGCGCTTTTGACTACTCTGGTTCTGCTCTTTTCCTTCAAGGGTGAGGTAATAATCGCCAACCCGCTGACAATTCTCTGGATCGCCATTCCGCTGACCATTCAGACCATTTTTATTTTTATTCTGGGTTATCTGGCTGCAAGAGTTCTCGGCCTCAAATACGAAGACGCCGCTCCGGCTGCAATGATCGGAGCGTCGAATCATTTTGAGGTCGCCATCGCCACTGCAGTAATGCTCTTCGGGCTTTCTTCCGGCGCAGCCCTGGCAACCGTAGTAGGTGTTCTTATCGAAGTTCCGATCATGCTCGGTCTTGTCAGATTCTGCCTGCGCACGCGTCATTGGTTCAAAGTCTGATAGAACAGCTTTCCGCAAAAACAGACTCTCCCCGTCGGTTTTTTCCGGCGGGGAGAGTTTTGCTTTGGTCAGATTAAAGCCCTGGCATTTTTTCAGCAGTGGTCGCAGGCGCCGCCTTTGGTGGGGCAGGTCGAGTCGCTTCTTTCCCACTGGATGGTGGTGTGGGCAATTTTGAAGTGCTCGTGCAGTTCTTTGCTGGCCTGGGCAATCAGTTCGTCGTCATTGCCGTGATCGGGTTTTACCAGATGCGCGGTCAGCGCCGTCTCGGTCGTGCTCATGCCCCAGATGTGCAGATCATGCACGGCGATAACGCCCGGAAGACCAGCGAGATAGGTGCTGACCTCCTGCGGATCGATCCCTTCAGGAACCGCGTGCAGAGCCAGGTCAAGTGACTCGCGCAGCAGACTCCAGGTGCCGACGAAGATGACGGCGGCGATGATCAGGCTGACTACCGGGTCGATCCATTGCCAGCCGGTCTGCATGATAGCGATACCGGCGATGACGACGCCGGCCGAAACCGCCGCATCAGCGGCCATGTGTAGAAAGGCGCCTCTGATGTTCAGGTCATCCTTGCGGCCTGACATAAACAGCAGGGCAGTGGCCGTATTGATGATTATACCGATGAATGCCACCCAGATGATCGTGGTGCCGGCAACCGGAGCAGGGGCGCTGAACCTTCTGATCGCTTCCCAGGCGATGGCACCGATAGCCACAAGAAGCAGCACGGCGTTGAACATTGCAGCGAGAATCGAAGAACTGCGCAGCCCGTAGGTGCGCCTTTCAGAAGGCCGTTTCTGCGAGAGCCAGGCGGCCCCCCACGCGAGAATAAGGCCGAGAACGTCACTGAAATTGTGGCCGGCATCAGCCACCAGAGCGAGTGAGCCGGCCAGGTAACCGTAAACAGCCTCGGCAGTGGCGAAACCGACGTTGAGAGTGACGCCGATCGCAAAGGCCCGGTTGTAATCAACCGGACCATGATGATGGTGCCCATGGCCGTGACTGTGTTCGTGATTATGATCGTGCCCACAGTCGTGGTCATGATCATGATTGTGGTTTGTCGTCATTTTAGTTTCCTTTGCAGCTGTGCTTTTTGCCAGATAATATCATGCTTCTGGCTTTTCTTCGACGGTTGCTGCGAGATCTTTTTCGTCACTGGCGGCAAAGAAGCTTTCGGTTACCGCAAACAGCGCCGGCAGGACAAAGAGGGTCAGCAGCGTCGAGCTTACCAGCCCACCATTAACCACCAGCGCCAGCGGTTTTTGTATGTCTGCACCCGAACCGTCTGAGAGCAGCATTGGCACATGACCGATGAAAGATGTCAGGGTCGTCATCATGATGGCCCGGTATCTCAGGTTACATGCCTGCTTGACTGCTTCGTTCAAGGGCACGCCTTCGTCAATGAGCTGACGCAGGAAAGAAACCAGCAGAACCCCGTCTTGAACAGCGACGCCAAGCAGAACGATAAAGGCGATCGCTGCCGAAACCGAGAAAGTCATTTTCCAGAGCCAGAGGGCGATGATACCGCCGACCAGTGCAAAAGGCAGAATCGCAATGACGAGCACCGCATCGCGAAGTTTGCCGAGCGCAATAACCAGAAGAATCATGATCATCAGCAGCACAATCGGCACCACCAGGCCCAGGCGCTGCATGGCTCGCTGCTGGTTTTCGAACTGGCCGCCGAGCGAGAGAAAGTAACCGGTCGGCAATTTCTTTTCGAGCGGTTCGAGGCGTTCCTGCAGGTCGGCAATGAAACTGCCGAGATCGCGGTTTCTGACGTTGGTTTCGACCACCAGACTGCGAATGCCGTTTTCACGCTTGATTTCGATCGGTATTTCGACCGGTTTCAACCTGGCTATCTGACTGAGAGGTATCAGCTGACCGGCTGGTGCCCTGATTTTGAGGTTCATTATGTCGCTTTCGTTTTTGCGCAGGTTTTCAGGGTAGCGTATCTGCAAAGCGAAGCGCCGCTGGCCTTCTATGATGGTCGTGACGGTTCGCCCGCCGACCGCCGTTTCGATCAATTCGTTGACCTCTGATGAATTCAGCCCGTAACGCGAGGCCGCGGCCCGGTCAATTTCCAGGTCGAGCTGGTGCATGCCCGAAAGCTGCGCCGATTTAGTGTCGTCGGCGCCCGGAATGCCGGCGAGAACAGCTGCCACTTCGCGGGCGATTTCGGCAAGTTTGTCGAGATCGTCGCCAAAAACCTTAACCGCCACATCGCTTTTAATGCCGGAAATCAGCTCGTTAACACGCAAAGCGATTGGCTGCGAGAAGGAGTGACGCAGCCCGGGGACCTCGGCGAGCACGGTTTTGATGTTTTCGATGATTTCTTTTTTGCTGCGCCTCTGCGGAAAAGCCTCGCGTGACTTGAGCATAATGACGAAGTCTGTCTGCTCAGGGCCCATCGGGTCTTCAGATATTTCGGCCCGGCCAGTTTTGGCGACTACCGTTTCAACTTCCGGAATCTTCATGATCAGCCGGTCAATTTCGTCGGCGACCTTGACTGAACCCGCCAGTGAGGCGTTTGGCAGCCTGACACTGTTGATGGCGATAGCACCTTCGTCAAGTTCGGGCATGAAATCTGTGCCGAGCCTGGTAGCGAGCAGTGCGGTAAAGATCAACCCGGCAAAAGAAATTGCGATAGTTGCCCATTTGAACCTGAGAAACAGATCGAGCAGACGGCAATAAAGGCTGTGGAACCATTTCACGAACGGGAACTCATACTCTTTGCCTGACGGCAAAAGGCTTTCGCTGACAGAGGGGGTTATGATCAAGGCAACCAGAAGCGAAACCAGCATCGAAATCAGCATGGTCTGCGCCAGCGGAATGAACATTTTACCTTCCATGCCCTGCAGGGTCAGCAGCGGCACAAGAATCAGCGAAACAATCAGTATCGAAAACGAGACTGGTCGGACCACTTCCTGAATTGCCCTGTTGATGACATTGATGCGTTTCTCGCCAGGCTTTGCATTTGCCAGATGCCGTCTGGCATTTTCGGCGACGATTATGCTCGCATCGACGACCATACCAACCGAAAAGGCCAGCCCCCCGAGACTCATCAGGTTCGAAGACATGCCGGCGAAGTCCATGATGATGAAGCTGACGAGAAAAGTCAGCGGAATCGAAAACAAAACGACAAACGCCGTTCTCAGCTCCGCCAGAAACAGAAACAGCACGAAAATAACGCAGATGCCGCCTTCGGTAATGGCGTTGACGACTGTCGCAATACAGGCCTGAATCAGTGAGGTTCTGTCGTAGAAGGGATTGAGTTTTACCCCTTCTGGCAGCGACTTCTGAATCTGCGGAATTTTTTGTTTAACCTGATCGACGACGGTTTTTGAATTGGCGCCCTGCAGCATGATGACCATGCCGGCGACCACTTCCCCCTTGTCGTCGCGAGTGACGCCGCCCTGACGGGTCTGGGTGCCAAAAGTGATCTCGGCAATATCTTTGAGCAGAATCGGTATGCCGTTGCTGGTTTTGACGACGACGTTGCCTATATCTTCAATGTTTTTCAGCAGACCAAGCGACCTGATGAAGGTCTGCTGCCAGTCTTTGACGATGTATGAACCGCCGGCATTGGCATTGTTGGCTTCGATAACCTCGATTACTTCTCTGAGAGTGAAGTTGTATTTTTCGAGTGCGGTCGGCCTGACGAGAACATGATACTGCTTAACGAAGCCGCCAAAACTGTTGATTTCAGTGACCCCGGGAATAGAACGCAGCTGTGGCGCCACTACCCAGTCCTGCAGAGTGCGAAGTTCGGTCGGGTCGAGTTTGTCGCTGTCGAGAGTGTATTGAAAAACTTCACCCAGGCCGGTGCTGATCGGCGTCATTTCGGGTTCTGAGCCCTCCGGCAGTGATTCTCTTGCTTCGGCAAGTCTTTCGAAAACCTGCTGTCTGGCAAAGTAGATATCGACGTCGTCTTCGAAGATGACGACGACCTGAGAGATTTCAGACTTGGAAACGGAGCGGACCTGCTTTACCTGCGGCAGACCACCCATGTGCTGCTCGATTGGAAACGTCACCCGCTGTTCGACATCCATGGAAGTGAACCCGGGGACTTTAGTCAGAATCATCACCTGCACGTTGGTAACATCGGGAAACGCGTCGATCGGCAGGCGGTTCCAGGAGACCAGCCCGGTGACGATGAGAACGAATGTCAGAAGAAAGATGAAGAAGCGCTGCGTCAGCAGAAAGTTAAATAGTCGGTTCATGGCTTTCTCCCCTTAATGAGCGCAGCCGGCGCCCATTTTGCCGCGAAGAATGTCGGATTTGAGAAGAAATGAACCTTCGACAACCACTTCATCACCGGCTTTGATGCCTGAGCCGATGAAAATTGTATCACCCTGCTGACCGTCAATGGTGACATTGCGGCGAAACAGCATTGAATCCTGATGTTTGATGAATACGAACTGCTTGCCTTCGTCTTCGAGAACAGCGGCAGCCGGCAGTGCCGGCTTGGCAGCACCTTCGCCGATCTGCAGGGTCCCTTCAATGAACATGCCGGGGCGCAGCAGTTCGTCGGGGTTTTTTACCGCCAGCTGGATTTCGAGCATACGGGTTTCGGTTTTAAGACCCGCGTCAGCGCTCAATGCCTGCACGGGGAACTGAAAGCCCGGGTAGGCCTGAGTTGTGATATAGCCATTGACAGCACCTTTTTTCAGAGCTCTGACGATCGCAGGCAGATCGGCTTCCTTGATCTGACCCACGGCACGCAGTTGCGAAATATCGACAACATCGACGAGTGCCTGGCGTTCACTGACCATGCCGCCGATATTGGCGTGCAGCATCAGCACCCGGCCTCTGATTGGCGATGCGACCTTGAGTCGGCCTTTGAACAGCTGACTGTTGCCACCGGCAGAAACGGCTTTGATTTCGCTGTCGCTGAGTCCCGAAAGCTTCAGGCGCTCTTTACTGCATTTGATTTCTATTGCGAGCAGGTCGCGGGCTGCTTTGGCCTCCTGTACCGCCTGCAGAGCACCTATTTTTTTCTCGTTGAGCATCTCTTCTCTGGCGAGTTTCTTTTCGGCAAGAGCGAGTTCGGCAATCAATTTCTGAAGGTCGAGAGCCGTGTGTGAAAGCTCCGGGCTTTCGATTTCGACAAGAACCTGACCCTGTTCAACGATTTCGCCCTTTCTGACCGGCATTGCAACAATTACGCCCGGAACCAGACTCGAAACCGAGCGAAACAGCTGGTTGTCATATTCGAGTTCGCCTCTGAAGGCAACTTCGTGTTTTTCGGCTGTGGTTGCGAGTGTGCTGGTTTTAAGCATTTTTTTCAGCTGCTCGGTCATTTTGACAGCACCAAGCTCGTAACGGCATTCGTCGCAGTCGATCATTTTGATCTTGTGTTCACATTCCGGCTTATAGAGCTCATCGATGGGCATGCCCGAAAAATCAGTATGGGCGCTGTGGTCGTGAGCTGCATGATCCTGCCCGGCGTGCGGGTCGACTGCTGTCGGTTGTCCATGCCCCCCGCATGTGTCATTTGCGGCATGGTTGTGCCCGGCATGCGGGTCGGCGGCCGGCTCAGGTTTTGGAGCGGCGGCCTGCCCGTGACTGCATGATTCACCGGGCTTGTGGTCGTGCGCCTGGCTGAGGAGAGGGTCGGCTGGCGTGAAGATCATGACGACAGAAGCGATGAGAACGATTATAAGACTGAAATGTATTTTTTTCATGGTGGTGTTTCCTGCTTTAATGTTCATTTGCTTTCAGAGGCAGCGGAACGTCTCTGAAAGCCGGTCAGTGTCTCGATGGCGGCGACAGACTGGTATAACTCGTCAAGCTTCTGCAGATAGCTCTGCTTCTGGCTGAGATATTCTTTCTGCGCCTGCAGAACGACGATCTGGTCTGTTTTGCCAAGCTGATATCCAGCCAGTGCAAGTTCGAACAGATGCATTGCTCCAGGAACAATCTGGTCACGAAGCCTGGCTGTCTGGCTCTGCAGGCGCCTGAAACGCTGCAGTTCGCTTTGCAGGTTCAGGCTCAGTTCTCTGAGTAGATTGGCTTTTTCAAGTTCAATGCGTTCAGCATCCTTTTTCAGGGCGGCTCTTTCGCCTCGGGTGGCGCGTGAATCCGGCAGTTCGGCTGAAATTCCGATTATAAAGTCATTGGAACCATTTTCGCGGGCATGCTTAGCCCCGGCAATCAGGCTCCAGCCCGGCTGACTTTCAGCGCGCAACAGGTTCAGACGAGCATGGGTTCTGGTTCTTTCGTTTTCCCGCATTGCCAGATCAGGGTGTGAGCTGGCGATGATGCCGCGCAGGGTTTCGAAATCCGGAATTTCGAGCTCGGTGGTGATTGAGCCCACCAATTCGAATTCTTCGATAGTTTCGAGGCCCATGGCCGTTATCAATTCGGCCTTTGCGTCTTCGAGTTCACCCTGCAGTGTCTGCTGTTCAAGTTCAGAATGTTGCAGAACCAGTTCGGCCTGGAATACTTCCTGTTCGGCAACCGAGCCTGATTCGTGCATGATTTTCGCTGCATCGAGAAGTTTTCGGGCATTGTCGATATTTTCGCGGGCTTCTGCAACCAGGCTGGTCATGACCAGTGCCCGGTGAAAGGCGCGCGAAACCTGACTCATGATCAGCCAGCGGGTGGCGCCCTTTTCGAGATGGCTGAGGCCGACCTGCGCTTGTGCCAGAGCTTTTTTAGCTTTGACGACGCGGTTGTTCTGAAGCGGCACAGAAAATTCAATCGTGGTTTCGAGCTCGTCGAAACCTGATTTGCCACCGAAGTTTTCGGTTGAAATATCGAGACTGCTCGGCCCTTTTGCCGCTGCGTCGACAATTTCCAGTTCACGGGCCACGATATTGAGGCCGTGCAGTTTCAGAGAGGGGTGCTGTTCGGCTGTATCGAGAGCTTCAGGCAGAGTCAGAGCCTGACATGCCGAAGAAACAACCAGAAGAATGAAAATAAGAATGAAACAGCGCAGAAAAATGCGCATAAATACCTCCGCTTTGCTTTTCAGTTAATAAAGTGTTTCTGAGTCAGCAGGCGGGGTCGATCGGGGGTTTGAAAAAGTCTTCGGCGACCAGAGGCAGAGCGAATGTTCCTTTGTCTGGTCTGAAAAATTCACCTTCGGTGTTATAAAGAAAGCTGAAGCCCGTAGCACCGATAAAACTGGTGCCCAGGAAGCATGAGAGACTTGAACAGGTGCGATGGTCTGAGTGGCAGTCTTCCGTGTGGCAGCCGCAGGCAAACGCTTCGGTTGCGGTTTGAGATCGTAGATCGGCCGCTTCGTGAAAAATTTCGTGCCCAACGCCCTGAAACAGCGTTGCTACTGCCAAAACCAGCAGCAGCGATGCGAAAACCCGGCACCAGCGACGAAAATGCGGCAAAACTTTCTCCTGAAGATGACTGCTGTAAAATTATAGCAGAAAATTCTGCCGATAAAAAGGCGGGGTAGGCAAAATTGTCGCTGTCGCTGGTATCAGTAAAATTTGATGCCGTAGATATGGGTCAGCGAGTAATAGAGACCAACCAGAATGAAAATCAGGCCGGTCGCAGTTCTGACAAAATACTCGATGCGGTTGAGGGCGTTGAAGGTTTTGCCTAGCCACTTCCCGCCAAAGGCGATGAGGCCCGCAAAAATAACGACTGGTATTGCCGTGCCGACACCGTAAAGAGCCGGAAGCACCAATGCGGAGTTGCTGCTGACCGCCAGTGGTATCAGGGCGCCAAAGAACAACCCGGCCGAAACCGGGCAGAAAGAAAGGGCAAAAAGAACGCCAAGCGGAAACGCATAAAGAATACCGTGCTGCTGGACCTTGTTCTGAATGCCTTCACCGGCCATCTGAATGCTGATGCCGCCGCCAATGAGGTTCAGCAGCACCATGCCGAGCAGAATCAGCAGGGGCCCGAGAATCTCGTTGACATACTTCTGCAGGAAGCGTGATAACTCGCCGCCGGCCAGCAGCCCCGATGACAGAAGAGCCCCGAGAACCACGTAGGCCAGGGTGCGCCCTGAGGTGTAAAGCAGGCCGGAAAACAGCACCGCAGCGCGGCTCTGCATCTGCCGGCCGATGAAAGAGATGGCGGCCACATTTGATGCAAGCGGGCAGGGGCTGATGGCGGTTAAAATGCCGAGCCATGCAGCGGTAGTGATGCTTACCCAGGTCATTTGTTTTCTCCTGCTGCTTTTTCAAGGGCTTTTTTAACGGCATCGACGACATAGACATCGAATTCGGCAGGCTTTTCTAGCAGTGGCCAGACCTCGTCGAGTCTTCTGAATTCCATAATTTCATTGCCCTGCATGACTGCAACGACAATCGAACTGGCGGTCACGTCAAACTTTGTTGCCAGCGCCGTATTTTTCTGAAAGTTAATTTCTTCCCAGAGAATTTTGCCGCTTTTCCAGGGCTCTGCGAATTCACGCTCGACAAGTTGTCTGGCGCGGTTTTCGATGCCGTTGCACGTCATGCAGCGGAAAGTTGCATGCATGTAAAAAATCTTCACCAGCCGCTCGGACGAAACCATGCCGCCATTGCTGGCGGCAGGCATTTTGCTGTTCATGGTTTGCGAAACCATGCTGTGTCTGCCGAGCGAGAATCCGACTGATATCAGCACAAAAGCTAACAAAAGGTTGGTAAGCAGTTTTTTCAGGGTTTCGCCGGACTGCATGAAATTTTATTTCCCGGTTACCGTTTCTGAAGCCGTGACCGACTCAACTGCCGGGGTGGAAGTCGCAGGGGTTTCGCTGGCCGTAGAAACTTTATCGGCAACCGGAGCAGCAGCTGCTGAGATGAGGCCAAGATCGGCAAATCTGGCAATTACCTCTGCTTCTGAAATTAAACCGGTATTGCGATAAACTTCTTTGCCTTCAGCATTGATAAATACCTGCACCGGTATGGTTTCGATACCATAACTCTTGGCCAGAGCCTCATTTTCGGGTAACCAGACATCGACGAATTCGGTTTTGAACTTATCTGAATATTTTCGTGCCAGATTTTCAAGAACCGGTTCCAGAGTTTTGCAGGTTTTGCACTGTTTTGACCCGAAATCGATGAGCCTGGGCAGCTGTTGCCCGTTTGTGTCTGAAGCGACCGCATTGGCCGGTTCATTTGCGGTTGATGAAATACCCGCAGTCGCCGTCTGACTTGCTGGTGACGATGCAAAAGCTGGCTGCTGTGCAAAAACAGCCATACTGCAGGCAACACTGGCGGCCAAAGCGAGAAAGGTAATTTTCTGTTTCATTTCAGGTAGCCTTTGAGTTCTTCAACTCCGGGAGCCTTGCCTGAGAACTTGATCTTGCCGTCAACGGCGAGGGCGGGGGTCATCATGACGCCAAAGCCCATGATTTCATTGATATCAGTAACCTTGATAAGTTCGTAGCTCAGTCCAAGCTCTTTTGCCGCTTGTTCAGTGTCTGCAGCGAGTTTCTGGCACTTCGGGCAACCGGTTCCGAGAATGTGAATCTTCATGTCGAGAAAACCTCCGATAGTGGATTAATAGTTTTGACAAGGTCAGCCAAAAAAGGTTCCGAATATAATTCCGGAAATCGTCGAGAAAAGTATCACCAGTGAAACGAAAGCAACGGTTTTAACCGTTCCGAGAACGCTGCGGATAACCAGCATGTTTGGCAGGCTCAGGGCAGGGCCGGCCAGCAGCAGGGCCAGAGCCGGGCCTTTTCCCATGCCGCTGCCGATAAGGCCCTGCAGAATTGGTACTTCGGTCAGAGTTGCAAAATACATGAAAGCACCGATGAATGAGGCGAGAAAGTTGGCCAGCAGAGAATTGCCGCCAACTGCCGCGCTGATCCATTCCGACGGAATCAACCCTTCGTAGCCGACCCGGCCGAGCAGGACACCGGCAATCAGAACCCCGAACAGCAACAGTGGCAGTATCTGTTTTGCGAATTCGTAAGAAGAAGAAAACCATTCGCCAAGCTCACCCTCGTCGGTGCTGGTGAAGATGGTCAGGCCGAGAGTGCCGACAGTGAATGCGACAAGCGGCGTTTCAGGAACCATATAAGCGGCAACAGCAACGGCAACACCGGTAAATGCCGCTTTCCAGGCTTTCAGGCCAAACCAGCCCACCAGCATGACGCCGAGAGCAAAGCCGGATATTGAGGTCAGAACCCATTTTTGTTCATAAATGTTGGCCCACAGGCCTGTGTCTGTCTGCGGTTTGCCCCAGTTGGCGAAAACCAGAATAAAAACCATCGAGGCAAAATAGAGTGAATCCTGCCAGAGAGATCTTTTTACATCCGGTTCTGGCATAAGCATCTGGGCCGCCGCCTTGGCTTCTTCTTCTTTGCGAAACAGCAGATGCATGACGAGGCCGATCAGAATACTCATGGAAATCGCACCAACAGCACGGGCCATTCCCAGCTCGGGCCCTAGAATGCGAGCGGTCAGAACGATGGCGAGCACATTTATGGCGGGGCCGGAATAGAGAAAAGCACAGGCGGGACCAAGTCCGGCTCCCATGCGGTAAATACCGGCAAAAAGCGGCAGAATCGTGCATGAACATACCGCGAGAATTGTGCCGGAGACAGCGGCGACGCCGTAGGCAAGCACTTTGTTGGCTTTGGCGCCGAGATACTTCATGACCGAAGCCTGGCTGACGAAAACGCCGATGGCGCCGGCGATGAAGAAGGCCGGGATCAGACAGAGCAATACGTGTTCCTGTGCATACCATTTTACCAGGTGAAAAGCTTCAAGAACCGCGTTGTCAAAGCGTGGTGTGCCAACTGGCAGGTAATAGCAGACCAGAAAAACGACGGCTATCGTTAAAAAGCTTTTCCATTCCTGTTTCCAGTAGTTCATTCTTGGGCCTCCGCTGTTTCTTTGGCTTTTGCTTCGATTCCCTTAATCCTGGTTGATCTGCATCGATTTCATTCTGGCATCGGCTGCTACCGCAACCCCGATGCAATTGATAAAACTCGGCAGACAGCGCATACGCAGGCGGTAAAAAACCTGCTGCCCGCGTTTATCGTCTTCGACGAGGCCGGCGTTTTTCAAGACCAGCAGATGCTTTGACACGGTCGAGAAATCAGCTTTAACAGCATCGACAAATTCGCAGACACATTTTTCTCCCTGCGCCAGTTCTTCGACGATATAAAGCCTGGTCGGGTGGGCGAGGGCCTTTAAAACCCTGGTTTTTGCCTCGATCAGATGGCGTTGCTGTTCATTCATATCATGCCTCGCTAAGTTGAGGTGGTTATTTGGTAAAATAACCAAATACTCTTGAAATGTCAAACAGATATCTGGTCGTTTTACCAGATATCTGTTTGGTGCGGGAAATGCTGATGAGTTAAAAAAAACAGCTGCTTTTTGTGAGTTTACCCGCAGCAGCAGGGGGTTTTAGAAGGTGTAGCCAGGCCGGAATATTGCCGGACCAGTTCTTCAATATCTGCTGAACAGCATGTTTTCTTCGGATTGAGCTGCAGGCATTGGCCACCGGTGCACGCACCGGTGGCCTGCTGGATTTTCCTGAGAGAATCTGCGCCAGCTTTTATTGCATTGATGATTGTTTCTCTATCAACATTTTTGCAGAAGCAGATAATGGTTTTTTCCACAATGAAAGACCTTTTTGAAGATTTCTGAAGAGATCATTCTGAATCGAGAACCGAGATCCCGGGGAGGGTCAGGCGTTCGAGAAATTCGAGACTGGCGCCGCCACCGGTCGACACGTGGGTCATTTTGTCGGCGACGCCGGCAATCTTGACCGCCGAGGCCGAATCGCCGCCGCCGATGATGACAATTTTGCCGTTTTCGGCCATGCGTGCGAGTTCGTGCGCCAGCCTGATCGTGCCCTCAGAGCCTTCTTTGATTTCAAAGGCGCCGATCGGGCCGTTCCAGAGAACAGTTTTGGCTTTTTCGAGCACGCTGATGGCATGTTCTATCGATTCCTTGCCGAGATCGAATGATTCCCAGCCTTCTTTGATGGTTTTGACGTTGCGTTCGAGGTTGCCGACTTTCTGGTTGGCAAAGTCAAAATGATCGGTGATGACGAAATCGCGCGGCAGAATGATCTTGTCGCCGTATTTGTCCATAAGCTTCTTGGCCGTTTCGAGCATCGACTCTTCAACCAGCGACTTCTGCACATCGAAACCCGTGGCTTTCATGAGTGTGTAACCGATGCCGCCGCCGACGAGCAGCAGGTCTATTTTCTGCAGCAGCGATTCGATAATGCCAAGCTTTGTCGAAATTTTCGAACCGCCGGTGATGCCGACAAAGGGCCGTTCCGGGTTCGAAACCGCGTTGCCGAGATAGCGCAGTTCTTTTTCGACAAGAATGCCGGCGAGCTTCATAGCAACATGTTTCGTTACACCGGTAATCGAGGCATGGCTTCTGTGGCTGGTGCCGAAGGCGTCGTTGACGTAGATGCCGTCAGACAAGCCGGCCAGGCCGCGTGAAAACACCGCGTCATTTTCTTTTTCGCCGATCGCGAAACGCAGGTTTTCGATAATGTTGATGCGGTTCTTAACGATGTTTTCCTTTTTGATCAGCAGCCCCGAAGAGGCTATGCTCTTTTCATGAAAGACGAGGTCGACGAACTGCTGTCGCAGATAATCAGCAACCGGTTTGAGACTGTATTCGGCATAGATTTCCTCGCGTGATTTGCCCTTTTTTTCCTGTTTGTCGGGCTCACCGAAGTGGGAGCAGAGAATCGGGGTGGCACCGGATTCAAGCAGGTAACGCACTGTCGGCATCGCGGCGTCGATGCGTGTCGAGTCGGTGATTTTGCCTTTCGACAGCGGCACATTGAAGTCGACCCGTACCAGAACATTGCGCCCCTTCAGCTGTTCAGCCGGCACGCTTGTAACCACACGCTTCTTGAAGCCGGTTTCCTTTTCGAGGATTGCGATTTTCTCGCGAATGATCTTCTCGACCTTTTCGGCTGCTGCCTCTGGCGAGTTAACGCTTCTGGCGGCATCGAGAATGTTGGTGGTTCTGATAAAGCTGTTCGACAGCGGCACGGTGCCGCGGTAGAGGTAACCACTGTTGGCGTCGAGAGTGACGAGTTCACCCTCTTTAACGACGATGTCGGCTTCGCCGCCCTTGAAAGTGACGGTTTTCTGTTCGAGGTTGATCACCGCGTTGGCACAGCCGACCATACATGGTTTGTTCAGCGTGATCGAAGTGATTGCCGCATGTGAGGTGCGGCCCGGGAAAACCGTTACAATACCATGTGAATTGTTGATGATGTAAAAATCAGAGGGCTTGGTGTTCTGTGCGAAATAAATGATGTTTTCGCGATTTGCCTTGATTTCTTCAAGCTTTTCGGGGGTCAGCACCAGACTGCCCCAGGTGATGCCGTGATTGATCGGCACACCTTCGCTGATCGGTGGTTTCCATTCTCTGAATTCTTCTTCGACGCGCGGTACCGAGATAAAGGCGTTGGTGGCACACATGCGCTCGATACGTTTTCTGAATTCTTCAAGGCTGATGATGCCCTTCTTCATCATGTCGGTGTCGACGACGAGCTTGGCATAGGTGCTGATGCTGGCACGACGGGTCTGCAGCAGATACAGGCGATCGTCTTCGACGGTGAACTCAATGTCGAGATCGTGTTTCAGCTCGTTTTCGAGGGTGTTTTTGTAGCGGACCAGCTCTTCTTTGAGGCGGGGCGGAATCGCGGCAATAGAGCGGGTGATGATATTGCCCATGACCACATCTTCGCCCTGGGTCATTTCGCGATATTCGCCGAACAGCTCGTCATGGCCGTTGATCGGGTTGCGGGTGAACAGCACGCCGCTCATGCAGCTGTGGTTCTTGTTGCCGAAAACCATCTGCTGAATGGTGACCGCAGTGCCATAGATGACCTCGATAGACAGTTCTTTGAGGTATTCTCTCACACTTTGCGAGCGGCTCGATGCAAAAACCAGCTCGATACACCTGACCAGCTGCTCGAACGGGTCGCTGATAAAGGCTTCGCCAAGTTTGTCTCTGACAAGGTTTTCGGCGTTGCTGATCATCGCCTCGGTAGTGCCGGCCTGCTCTTCTTTTTTGATGTCAATTTCGAGTGCAACGAGGGTGTTGCGCAGAAACCGCAGATAAATACTGTTGCCGAAGGCGTCGCCGAAACTGCGGCGCTGTGCTTCGAGAATCTCGCGGGTAATGCCGACATTGAGAATTGTACACATCGAGCCGGGCAGGGAAATGGTCGTGCCCGACCTGACCGAGACGAGAAGCGGGTTTGTGGGGCAGCCAAGTTTGCGCCCGGTTTTTTCCTCAAGCTGCTGCACATATTTTCTTATGGCGGCTCTGAAACCTTGGTGATCAGCGTTATCGCTGAAAATCTCACGGCAGATCGGCAACCCTAGAATGAACGCTGGCGGAATATTGACGCCGAGATTATGCATGTCAATGATGCCGTTGCCTTTGCCACCGAGGAACGGCCGCACCGAATCAGGAGCCTGGCCCCATGTAGTCGCGATAAAGGCATCGTAGTTGCCGTTAACCGCCGGCATTTCAGCGACGCGGTATTTGCCATAAAGGCTGTTTTCAGCGTTTTTGGTGGCAAGTTCGCGATTCAGGAAAATGATGATCTTTTCGATGAACTCGTTAACCGCGTGAAACTCGGTGGTTCTGATGAAATTGTTGAAAAAGCGGTCTTTGATCGGTGACAGGCTCGAAGTCGGCACTTTATAGGCTTCGAGCACGTAGTTGAGCATCTGGCCGAGACGGTAATAGATGTTCTTCTGCATGAACTGCTGCAGTTCGATCGCGATGTTCTGCATAAGGCGCTTGGTGCGCAGAATATCGACCGTTTCGCCCGCCGCCACTTCGCTGAGATCTTTCAGCAGCTTTTCGTTCTTTTCAGGAATAATGCCCTTTTGGTTGAGAAGGCCGATCAATTCACGCACCAGGCCGACGCACTCGCGAATATTTTCGTAGGTGACCGTTTCGTAATGATTGTTCGTCAGGTCATTGGTGAAAATGAAGACCAGACGCCCGATATCGAGGTCGAGATTGATGAAATCATAAAGTTCGATGCGTTTCTCAAAATAGGATTTTTTGATCAGCATTTTGAAGCTGGCGAGGCGTTTGAGGCAGTCGACAAGGTTGTGGGTATTCTGAATGTAGCTCGCAGTGCAGATCTCGATGAAAGTCTGCATCTCTTTTTTGAGAAAGCAGCGCTCGAAAAGGCTGAGGTTCTTTTCGAGGTTGCCCTTGACCACCGTAATATCGCCCTTTTCGTAGTCCCAGAGGTAGGAAAGCTTGTCGTTCAGCTCTTCTGCCAGTTCGATGAACTTCGGGTCTTCCTTCTTCGCGTCAAATCGCCCGACCAGAGCCATGTAGCCGGCCTGTGTCATCGGTTCCGGGTTGCTGTTTTTCACCAGTTCGAGGTAGGGTTTGAGATATTTGCTGAGAATACGTGGCGAAAGCTTGCGGTGCACTTCTTTGCGCAGATCGCCGGCGAATGACATCATTGGATCGCTGCCGTTGCGGCCTTCTTCGAAATATTCAGCGGCGCTGCGGATGTCGCCGATCAGGTCGCCGCCGCCGCTTCTGATGGGCAGTTTTTTCAGTACCTCGCGGCAGTAATAAATGTATTCGTTGGTGGGGCTCTGCATCGTGTTGAGTGTCCGCAGAGTTTCGGCAAAAAGTCGCTGGTAGATCGTCTCGATGTTTTCTTTGATATCGCGGTTGTCGGTTATCTTCTCTTCTTTGTCGAGCAGTCTGATATTTACCAGCACTGCGATCAGCATGTCTATCTTCTTCTCGATATCGGGTTCCTGACGCGATTCTACGATTTTCCCGATGATTTTGTCCCAGGTGTTGAGCGGTACCATACCATGTTCGGCTGCAGAAATGCCAGAAGCGTTTTCAACCATTCTATCCCTCCCTGTCCTGTCTATTTTATTGAATAACATTTTTTGCCGGAAGTGTCTAATCGACTGTTATCGACTTGCTGACATTTTTGGGTACATCGGGGTGAACCCCATGGTTGGCTATTTCCAGGCGATCCATGAACTGCATTTTCTTCAGACTCATCCTGAAAGCCAGCATCTGCAGAACCACGGTTATGGCAAATATCGAAATGATCTTTGACCCGGTTTTCGGAATGACTATATAGCCATATTTATACGGAAAAGCTGAAGATGGCGTTGCCGAAACCGCCTCGCGCAGGTCGTTGTTGTCTTCTGCAATCAGATAGACATTGGCACCCCTGATTCTTTGAGTGTCGCTGTTCGGCAACTATTTAGGGTTCCTGTTGTGTTGTTTGTCTCTTATCGGCACGAGAATTCTGGTCAGTTGCAGAACCGATGCCAAGTCGAACGAGCAGAGCTTTAGCTGCGGCTTTGGGGCCTTCTGACTGGTAACCGTCGATGCCGAGTCTGGTTCTTAACTGGCCGATCATGGTGCCGCCCGCAAGCATCGCCTGGAAAATTTTATGCGCGATCTTCTCGTGCATGTCGCGAAACTGTGAAGGCCCAAAAACATTGGCAAAATAAGAATGAACGATGCCGGTGCTTGTGGTTGTGCCCTTTGACATCGACGTTCCTTCTCTGAAAACATTCAGAGCCTGGTCGATATCTTTGAATTCTTCGAGCTCCGGATGTGAGCTGTCGACTTCTTCATAATTATTGGCGTAGAGAAACAGATCGACGTGATGACCTCGCAGAATCTCGGTCATTGTGGTCACTGGCAGAACTACCCGCGCGTTGGTGCGGTGTGGGCTCATTATAATACTGCGGTCAATGTTGCCGAAAGCGTAACCTGGCGACAAATCATCGAGTCTTACGAAAGCCCCGGTTTCTGTACCGTAAGCCATGACACCCTTGTCGGTAATCTTCAAACTGCCCATGTCGTCAAAGATTACCGTCAGCTTTTTTATATTGCGGCTGCCAAGGGCGCGGAAAGCTTCAATCGTTTCAGATTTTCCGGCACCGGTATCGCCGAGAACCAGAATATTGGCAGTTTTCCCGCCTGATAACTCGATTTTGAACATGGCGCCATGTACCGGCATGCGCCCGCGCTTCATCATGATGATGTTGTGAAGAGTCAGAACCATTTTTTTAAGATAACCGAAATAGCCGAATGATTCTGCCAGTGGCACAGCACCGATCAACAGGTCGTTTTTCCGGTCATCGAAAAATACCGTCTTTTCTGCAAAGCCCTTAAAGGCCCGGCCCGGCAAGCCAAAGAAATATATCGCGTCGGGTTTCTTTGCCTGCCCGCCTTCATCGGCCAGTTCGAAAAGATTGCACAGCGTGGTTCCGAGATTGATGAACTGAGCATGAAAATACACATCGATGCGCAATTCGCCCACCATTGCCGGAAAACAGATGAACTGTCGGGGGTTGAAGCCTGAGTTTATGAGAGGGTTGCGGTCAACTTCGATGAACTCGCCGGTGCGTTTGTTAACCGGCGGATCAATAATAAGAGGCGGATTGAGCAGCACCTGCCTGATTACCGGTATTTCGTCGATGCGGCCGTATTCAGGCGGCAGACCGGTTTTTCCGGTTCTGGCGATCATGCCTGCCTGAAAACCCGCGGCAAGCTGCCGGTAAACTCTGGGTCTGTCGCTGGTGATGTTTTCGCAGATTTCGCGGTAGGCCTTGCGGACCAGATGGTTCATGTGCGTGACCGTGTCTTTAAAGGCTTTGTGATCAGCGCTTGAGCTGTTGACAATAATCAGAAAACGTTCGTATCTTCGCCAGAAGTCGTAGAGGTTCTCTACGAGCTGATGAACATCATAGACAAGTTCCTGATTGAACTGCATTTCAGGGGCAAGCTCTGCCATGACCGTTTTCAGGGGCTGTTTTTCGAGCCGACGCAGTAGTCTGATCATAAAATCTGAATCCGCGCAAGGCAGCCCGTTGAAAGGCTCATGCCGCATGACGAACGACCTGACAACCTTCTCAAAGGCGCTGTTGTCGAGGAGGTCTTCGGTCGTTTGCGGCAGCCATGAAGCGTCGGTCCAGAGCAGGGCCATTTTCTGCAGTATCTGCAGTCTGTTCATCGGGCGGTTACCTCGGGTGTGAAATTTTCAGCCACAGATTCTAGCTTTTTTCACAAAAAAGTACAACCGGTTCTGCAAGGTTTCTGACTGGTGAATGCCTGGTTGCTATTAGCTGGCTCTGAACCTATAATGTTCGATGTTATTCATCGCCAGCCTTATTGCCGGAGGGTAAAATGTATCGCGACAATCTTGAACAGTATGTGAACATGTGCCGGCTCAGTCGGGTGCCGACCGAGCCGCAGGGGCAGGACGAGCTCATCAGGGCGCTGCGCTACACCCTCTGGACCAAACGCTATGACGAACTGCAGGCTTTGTTCATGACCTGCGGTATGGGCGAAAGTGAAATAATCGAGCGCCGCCGCTTTTATCTCGAATTTGCGCCGCTGATCGGGCGGCTGGTGGTGCTTATTCCGTCGCTGCACCAGTATTTTATGCTTGATTACATCGCCGAAGACATGATCGACGGTGGTGATCCCGAGCTTGCCGCTGCCGGTCAGCGTCTGCAGACGGTTCTGCAGCATGCGAAGGCCGGAGCAAAAGACATCCGCGGTCGGGTTCTGATGCCGGCTTACAGTGAGCTGAAGCCCGAAGTGCTTGAACATTACCGGCGTTTTCCGGGTGAGTTTCTTGCCCACTGCCTCGAAGCGAACTGGGAATACGATTCAGACCGGTCATACGGTCTGGCTGCGGCTATTGAACTACTTTCGCTTGAAAAGCCTGAGTTGCCGCTGATCGGGCCGATGCTGATGCAGTCGCTTGGCGATTACTCTTCGCCAGAACATTTTTTTGCAGTTTTTGCCGCGACCACGGTCAGTCTGCTCAATAACGCCGGCTATTCAGAATGGGCACAGGCTTGTCAGCAGGTGTTCGCACCTCTGACCGCAGGTTTCGACCCGGCAAAGGCCAGTGCGGCGAAGGCCAGTGCCGATGCTGGCGATGGCGCCGGCCATTCTGAAGCTGATTTTGGACCGCTGTCGCTCGGCAATATTTCGGCGGTCTGGAAAAAGGAAGGGGTGGCGCAGGCGCTGGTCATGGCGCGGCAGAGGCTGCTGATGACTCCCGAAGACCCCTTTGTCTGTGGCATGCTCGGCGACATTTATCTGGCGCAGATGAATGTGCCGCTGGCCCTGGCCTGTCTAAGCCGCGCCTGGCATCGCGCTCCCGATTCGCCGGTGGTTCTGCACGTTCTTGGGCAGGCCTTTCAGGCCGGTTATTTTGCGGCACAGGTAGATCTCTGCCGCCGGAAATTGTCGCAGTTACCCGAGGTTCAGGCTAACCCGCGACCATATCAGTTCGGCGTCGAACTGTTTCTCAAGTGCGATGCCGAAGAAACGCAGGTGGCTGTGAATGGCAACAATCTCGGCCTGTGCCCGCTGCAGATCCGCAACGTCAGACCCGGAACCCTGAATATTCAGTGGCTCCTTAAAAACGGCCGCGAAAAGCGTTTTTCGGTAACCGTTGAAGAGGCTACCGTTGCCAAGTTCCGCTATCACCCTGATTCTGACAGCGTCAGCGACGAAATAAGTCGCGACGGTGTCGTCACCGTCTTCACCTCAGAAGGCTCAAAAACCCTCAACGAGCTGATTCCCGAATTCCTCGTCACCGACCTCGCCAATCTGCCTGACCCCACTATCGAACAATGCCTCGGCAGCTGATAATTGCCAAAATGGTCTGGCGATGATTTTCAATAGACGTATTGTGTTGTTTTTTATCTGCATGGTATTTGTTCTTGCCGGTTTTTATTTCTTCTGGAGAACGATCTGGTTTCCGAAAGTTGTCGGGGTTTCCGGAATGCGCACAGTCGCTGATGTTATCGAACTTTATGGTGCCTCTGCCGATGCCGATCTGCAAGCGAAATTCGCTGTGGCGGGTGTGACTTACCCGCCCGCATCGCTGACATTTATCGCCCTCAAACAGGAAAGAACCCTTGAAGTCTGGGCACCGGGCAGCAATGCCCCGGTAATGGTCGCAGCCTATCCGATTCTTGCCGCCAGCGGCGGACCTGGCCCCAAACTGCGTGAAGGCGACAGACAGGTGCCCGAAGGACTTTATCGTCTTGCCGGCCTTAACCCGAACAGTAGTTTTCATCTGTCGATGAAAATCAATTACCCGAACGAATTTGATTTGCGTCATGCTGCCGCAGAAGGCCGTACCAGCCCGGGCAGCGATATTTTCATTCATGGCCGTGAAGCCTCGATCGGCTGTCTGGCAATGGGCGACCCGGCAATCGAAAAGCTCTTTGTGCTGGTCGCCCGCACCGGTTTTGAAAATGTCGAAGTCATCATGGCGCCGTATGATTTCAGGGTAACCCCGCCGCAACCTGCGAGTGACCTGGCCTGGCTGCCTGAACTCTATACCGCCGTCGCAGACAGGATGAAGAATTTTACAAATTGATCAACAGGTGAAGCAGATGTGGCTCTATGCAGGTATCATCGCGTCGATCTTCTGCCTTCTGGCAAGCGCCGGGCTGGCTGTATTTTCCTGGGGCGAGGCTGGACCCAGTGTGGTCTTTTTTTCTCTGCTGACGCTGTTCTGGGCGAAGATGCTTTTTACCATGCTTCGTCAGGCCAGAAACCCTGAAGCTGAATCGCAATCTGACTATGAGGTTGAGCCAGAGCGCGGGTCAGAGACAAGACCGGAGTTGGGGCAAAAGTCAGAGAAAAGGGCAGGGCGGTATGCAGAGCCGGCTGGCAGCCCGACGGTTTTCGTTCCCCACTGGTTTCTTATGGGCGCAATTCTGCTCACCGCTCTTCTGGTCTGTCTGGCAATCATTGCGCCATTGCTTGCAAAATGACCGTCAGAAGCAGCTTTTAATTTTTGATCTGGTCGGCGGGAACAAGAGCTCTCAGCCTATCGAGCAGCCGCAGTTCCTTGAGAAGCTCCGGGTCGCCGATCGATTCTGCTTCGTGGCTGAAATGCCGTCTGAACGCACTCAGAGCGTCGTTCGCCGCGGCTGAGACCTGCAGTTTGCGGCCAGGGCGTTCCCAGTATGACCAGCCTGAGTCATCAGTCTCTGCGGTGCTGGGAACTCTGATGCCGTGCCGGCCGGTTGACGTCTCTTTCAGCAGGTCAACGTATCTGGCCAGCAGTATGCCCTTTCTTATGCCATTGTCTTCGTAAAAGTCGCCGGGTTGAGCTTTCAGAATGATTTTTTCCTGCGCGTCGTGAATGGTCCCCTTGCGATCTTCATAGCTGAGCGTCAGAGTCAGCCAGGTATCGACAATTGGCCGCTCGAGCTGCAGCAGAATGATGCCGCCACGCGTTCCGTCTGTATTGGTGGGCGCGGGAAACAGTGTGCTCACATGCATGATGCGCCCGGTGGCCAGATCGGCTTCTGGCGAGCCAATAACCTTGCGAATCCGGCATTTGGGCGCCTGCACCTGCAGCGCCAGGTCGAAAACCATCGGATTGACCATGCAGTCGAACTCGTCGGCAAGACGCTTTCTGAATTCGGCCGGCGAATGCACCGAAAAATAGTTGGCACCCCTCACCTGCGAAATCGACTCCACCATTTGCGAGTTAAAATCAATACCCATGCCGATGAATGTCAGGTAAACCCGGTTTCGCGCCATTTCACGCGTCATGTCGAGCAGCCCGGATTCGCTCGTATCGTCTGTATTCGGCATCGCGTCGGTCATGAATATGATGCGGTTTTCGTATTCGTCAGGATTACACAGGGAAAAGGGCGCGAGCATGCTTCTGCCGAGTTCCAGCCCTTCTTCCATACTCGTGGCACCGGTGGGTTCAAGCGCAAGAATATGCCTCTTGAGGGCTTCCATGTCGGTGCTTCGCACTGAGCTGACAGGTTTGGCCAGGTGGCTGCGATGGTTGAAGAGGGCGATACCGATGCGGTCATCGGGGCGCAGGTGCTCGAACATGGCGACAATCGATCGACATGCCGATTCAAGTTTCGTCATTTTTGCCGATTCAGCGTTCATGTCTGCCCGCCGGCGGTAGCTTTCGTAATAATACTGGTTGAAGGGACTGCTCATCGAGCCCGAAATATCGAGAACGACAACCAGGTTCAGCTTTTTGCGGGCCGCTGCGGCGCGGTCAAATTGCGAACTCAGGCCAACCGCAAGAAAGTGTTCGGTTTCACCGGTCAGCGGGTTGCGACTGCTGGCTGCCGACCATGTCGGCGCAAACAGCTTCGGCGAACTGTCTGAAGACACTGCAGCATTTTTCCCCGTGTCGAAGCGGTAATCGTAGAAAAGCCCTTCATAAGTGATATCAGAGGGGCGGGGCAGATAGCCGGCCAGAATGTTGGCCCGAAAATTGTTGATGTCTTTGGCGCCACCGACCGAAAAGCCGAAGTCGCGCGCCGTCTGGTCGGTTATGCAACTGACCATAGGCCCTGAAATAGAGAACAGAAAGAAAAAGGTGCCGAGAATGGTTATTGAAGTGATCGCGGTGAGTTCACAGGCCAGAAACAGCTTCGAAATTTCGAGCAGAATCATGAGAGCGACAATGTACAGCGGGATTTCCTGCAGGTATTCTTTCAGCATTGCCAGTGGCTGCTGGGCGGTCGGTTTTTCGAACTTGTATTGCCAGTCGTCGACCGGAACCTCGAAAAGCAGGCTGCCGACTGCCGGAATTACCTCGATCAGCAGTAGAGTCGCGAGATTGAGCATAAGAAGAACGAATAACAGCCGGTGAATGGTTGGAATTTTGTTCAACATGGTTTTTCTCCTGAATGAGGTCATCTGGAAAAATTACTTGCGGGGCGAAGCCATTGCGGAGCTGAAAACTGCAGAAGAATGGGTGCAAAAGGACATGCCAGAGAGATTTCCGGCATAAACAGAGAGAAAATAGGGTATCAATGCGCGGGAAAGCCGGTCGGTGTGCCGCCAGACCCGGGCGCGAAGTGTGTAGACGAATTCACCGCAACTCGAAAACACCTTCGTGGTTCAGAACCTGTATGCAATATAGGCGGATTTCTGCGAATGCCAAGGGGCAAGTTTTTTCTGCGCTGTTATCGGGTTTTTTGAGTGCTGGACAGAGTTGCAGCGATGTAGCATAATGCTTTGACAACAAATAAATATTCAGGAGAGGGAAATGGCCCGTTCAGGCTTACTGGTATGCCCGACACTGCTGATGTGTCTTATGCTGGCTATGACAATGCCGTTGGCAGCTTCTAAAGAGGCTTCGCAGTTTTTTGTTCCGGGTGGCAGAATGCCTTTTCTGAAAGCATTTGAGAGAGCTGGCCGTGAAAATGCCCGAGTTACAAGTTCTGGGGCCGCTCAAGTCTTTGAAATTGCCTCGATGACCGGTAAAATCAATGCCGTGGCTCAAATAGAGCATAAGGCCGACGAAAACTCTGCCTCTGAAACAGGTCTGCAGCTGCATAAAGCAATTCTTGCGAGAGATTCTGCTCTGCTTGCATCGCTTCTTGCCGGTGGCGCTGACCCGAATCATAAGAATAAAGACGGAGACACCCCTCTGATTGTTGCGGCTGAAAAAGAATTTCTGAGAGCGGTTCCGATTCTTTTAGAGCAAGGTGCCGATTTTCGAGCTACAGACAGCTCACAGCGCACTTTGCTGCAGAAACTCGCTAAACTGAATGCTTTTGCTCTCGTGACTGATCTGATAGAACGCGGCGCCGATGTAAATGCTGTTGCCTCTGGTTCTACGACTCCCCTGATGGCTTCTGTATGTAATCGTGGTTTTGAGAGTGCTCTTGCCCTGATAAATAGCGGTGCCAGCATCGGCGCGACTGACTATCGTAAATGGACACCGCTGCATTATGCCTGCTACTTCCGCAATTTCCCCGCAATTTATCTTCTCGTTACGGCAAAAGCCGATGTAAACGCTGTCGATGCAAGTGGGAATACGCCGCTGCTGACACTCGGGCACGACCGGCACGGTTTTACGTCAGACTTCATCTGTGCAGCAGACTATCTTCTTCAGCTCGGAGCCGATATAAATGCCGTTAACAACGATGGAAAATCATTGGTTGATTTTGCAGAAGCTTTTTATGACCCGGCAATTCTGCGTTTTATCATCGAGCGCGGCGGTCGTCTGAAGATCCCGGAATCAGTTCTGGCAGATAACCCCGACAATGCCACAAGTTCTCTGCTTTTGCAGGCGGTCACCGATGGCCGACGGGCTCTGGCTGTCTGTCTGCTTGAATCTCTGCCGCCAGGTACAAAGCCGGCCGTTAATTCAGAGGGGAAAACCGCTCTGCATGTCGCCGTCGAGAGCAACATGGAAGACCTCGTCAATGCTCTGCTTGAAAATGGCTTTGATCCAAATCATGCCGATAATGCCAGTTCTACTCCACTGCACCAGGCAGTCGGTTACGGGATGGAACAGTATGTTCCGCTTCTGCTCGGTGCCGGAGCGAGAACCGACCTTAAAAACAGCCGTGGTGCCACAGCCATAAGGATTGCAGAAGAGCGCGGCAAATTGAGCCTTTACCGTTTTCTGTCAGAATGGAAGCCACTACAGGTTAACACGGCTTCTGCAGCTTTGCAGGTTGCCGGTTCCTCGCTTAATCTGGCCGAAGCAATGCGTGACCGTCTATGGCTGACCGTCAGGCACATGCTGGCTGAGAAGCGCGGAATCAACGACCGCGATGCTTCCGGGTCTTCGCCTCTGCATTACTGTTACGATGTCAGCAGGTGGCGCCTGGCCCGAAAGCTGCTCGATGCTGGCGCCGATCCGGCAGTGGCAGATGAAAACGGAAAAACTCCGCTGCACCTGGCCGCTGGCGAGGGTAACTGCTACCTCGCGCGAATGCTGCTGGAACACGGGACTCCGGTAGATCCTGCCGATAAAAAGGGAAGAACCCCACTAAGCTACGCGATCGAAGGCAGTCATCTGCCGGTTATCGATTTTCTGCTGAGCAGGGGAGCGGATATCAACCACGCAGATGTCGAGCGTAAAACCCCCGTTTTTTACATTAAAAGAGACGAAAGTGCTGCTCTTATGCTTGAATGGCTCGCTTTGCGAGGTGCTGATGTTAATGTCGCCGATAAGTATGATTACACTGTTTGTCACCATCTGGCATGGAATAGCCGTTCTCCCGCTTTTTTCAAGAGTATGCAGCGTGCCGGGGTCGATATATTCAAGAAAGATAGATCAGGTCGGTCTCCTTTCAGCAATATAGTTGCCAACGGGTCAGAAGAGAACCTTGATTATTTTTTGCAGCAGCCTGCTTATCGCGAGGTAATTTTTTCGGGTGAATCTTTGATATTGCACGACTGGGTCGCGTATGGCAGGGTCGAAATGCTGGAAAAATGCTTGAAGTATGGCGCATCGCCCGACCTGAAAAACCCGAAGGGTGAGGCGTTGCTGTTCGCCTCGCTTGAGCCCCGCAATGCCAGTGCAACTGCAATGTTAATCGCGGCCGGGGCCAGCGTGAAAGGAGTAGCCTGCGCCCGCGGCACTCTGCTTGAAGTTGCGCTG
>ERZ795032.416-NODE-416-length-48869-cov-27.218503_pt1 | contig 48869 bp, 37 predicted proteins | sample MGYA00375124_ERZ795032 | MGnify/ENA primary metagenome ERZ795032 (study PRJEB30167, sample SAMN05720154) | activated sludge metagenome | isolation source: Anaerobic digester | place: China | collected 2015-12-16 ...
AAAAGATTAATCTTTTACTTGCCCCTCTCATTTTTTCCCCTTATCTTTGTATTAAAAAATGCAAATCTATAAATTCGGCGGCGGTAGCTTGGTAGATCCTAATGCTATTGAACAAGCTATTAAAATAGTTAATAATATTCATAATGAACCTACTCTTATTGTGATTTCTGCTTTTGCTAAAACTACTAATGCTCTCGAAAATGTACTATTTTTAGCTAGAAATCATATGGATTTTAGTAATGATTTATTAAATCTTAAAAATTTTCATGAAAAAATTGCGTTTTATTTTTTTAAGAATTTAAATCATCCTATTTTTAGTGATATTAATCAATGTTTCCAACAATTAGAGCATGCTTTGTATAATTATAAAAATTGGGAATATGATATTCATTATGATGCCACGATTAGCTACGGTGAAATTCTTTCTACTACTATTTTACATTATATTTTCGACTCTTTTCATATTCCAAATGTATTATTAGATGCTCGTGATATTATTATTACTGATACTCAGCATAGAGATGCCATTGTCAATTGGGAGTTGACAAATAAAATGATTGATGAAAAAGTTAAACCTTTATTAAAAAGTAATAATCTTTTTATAACTCAAGGTTTCATAGGCAGATCTATTGATGGCTATGTTTCTACTCTGGGAAGAGAAGGTAGCGATTTTTCAGCAGCTATTTTTGCTAATTGCTTAGATGCTAAAGCCGTCACTATTTGGAAAGATGTCCCTGGAATTTTTAATGCTAATCCTAAACTTTTCAAAAATGCAGTTCTTTTACATCATATAGATTATAAAGAAGCTTTTACTTTAGCTTATTATGGGGCTACTGTCTTGCATCCTAAAACTATTAAACCTTTACAAAATAAAAAAATAAAATTATTTGTTAAAGATTTTTATAATCCTACTCTTGACGGTACTCTAATAGATGATAACACTTCCGATGAAGAACATATTTCTTCTTTAATAATTAAAAATGATCAAGTGCTCGTTTCTATTGCTCCTAAAAATTTACTTTTTCTCAATGAAAATGATTTATCTTTAATATTTTATACTTTTGCAGATTTAAATATTAGAATAAACCTAATGCAATTAGATGCTTTTAACTTTTATGTTTGTGTTAATAATGATATTGTAAAGTTGCCAATTTTATTAAATAAACTCAACGAATCTTTTAATACTGATCTTACATATAATCTATCTTTGGTTACTATTACATATTATGATAAATCTAATTTTGACATTTTAAATAATTCTAAAATATACATTGAACAAATTAATGATAATATCAAACAATGCTTAGTAGATAGCATTAATCTATAATACAAACTATTTACTTTTAATATGATATTAAAAAAATTTTGTAATTTTATAAATAATTTTTTTATCTAAAAATATATTAAATAATGAAAAAGATAATAATTTTTATTTTATTGATATCATTATCGATAATTTTATTTTCTCAAGAAACTTCTAATAAACAAATAAAAGCATTTTTAAATTATAATAATTATTATTCATTTAATAATGGACCTTATATAGAGTTTTATCTTTCTATTTTGCCGAATAATTTAAGTTTTTCTACTGAAGCAGCATTTCCTTATGAACATGCAAAGGTTTCTATTTTATTACTCATAAAAGATAGTTCTAATAATATTGCAGATTTTGCTAAATTGCATCTGATTATTCCTAAAGATAGTATCAATATGTTTAATGACGTCTTTTCTCATTTATTTTCATTTAACTTAAAGCCTGGCATTTACAACTTAGAGCTCTCGATGAGAGATGAATTTGATACACTTAGAAAATCTAATTTCAATACCAAATTTTATGTTCCTAGGTTTGATACTATTGCTTATTCTGGTATACAACTGCTCGATGGATATTCTATAGCTCAAAATGATGATGATGCATTTAATAAAGGTGGTTATCAATTAAAATATAGACCAATAAATATTTTCGAAGAAAATGATTCATTATTATATTTTTATTTCGAAATTTATAATTTTAAAAATTACGACACTAATAAGCAATTCCTTTTGTGCATTTATTTAGAAGATTTGAATAATAGACAAATTTTAGAAAAATACTATTTTACTAAAAAAATGGATATCGATAATTTTATAGGATTTATCGGTAATTTTAACATTTCTAAATTGCCTTCTGGCAATTATGCTTTAGTTAGTGAGGCAATAAACACAAGTGGCATTACTGTAGCTCAAGTGCAGTTACCTATATATGTAGATCATCCTTCTATTTTGCCATATCAAATAGTAGAACAGAATTATAATTATTTAACAAAAGTAAAAAATCTAGATTCTTTGCATGAATTTTTGAGAATATTAACTCCTATTAGTAGCTCTGTAGAGGTAGAATTAATAAAAAAATATATTAAATCGACTGATACAAATGAAATAAAACAATTTATTTATGCATACTGGGCAAATAAAGATCCTCAAAATCCCGAAAAAGCTTGGCAAAATTATTTAGAAAAGATAGAAGCTGTTAATCAGAAATACAGTACACAGATTAGAAAAGGATATCTGACAGATCGTGGTAGAGTATATTTGAAGTATGGACCACCTAATACCATTGTTCAGAATGAAAATGAACCCAATGCTTTTCCTTATGAAATTTGGCATTATTACGAAGTGAATGGTGAGTTTAACAAAAAATTTGTATTTTATAATCCTTCGCTTACATATAACAATTACGAATTATTGCATAGTGATGTAAGAGGAGAATATAATAATCCGAACTGGAGACAAAGATTAGCGCGAAAAGTTTATTCTTCTGGCAATCCAGAAGATGACAATCCAGAATTCGGCTGGGGTAGTAAAGTAAATGACTATTTCGATAATCCACGATAATGATGCCTTTAGTTTCTGTAGTAATACTTAATTGGAATGGAATATCTCTACTTCAAAAGTTTATACCCATTCTTATTAAATATAACTCTTGTAATTATCAAATTTATGTAATAGATAATGGCTCTACTGATGAAAGTATTGATTGGTTAGAAAAAAATTATCCTAATGATATAAAATTAATTACTCTAAATGAAAATTATGGCTTTGCTAAAGGATATAATGAAGGTCTAAAACAAATAAATAGTGATTATTATATTTTATTGAATTCTGATGTAGCAGTGTGCGATAAATGGTGTGAACCTTTGATAGATTTTTTAGAAAAAAATAAAGATTATGCAGCTTTACAACCTAAAATACTTAGTTTCAATAATCCAGAATATTTCGAATATGCTGGCGCTGCTGGTGGATATATGGATAAATGGGGATATCCGTTTTGTAGAGGACGCATATTTAACACTATAGAAAAAGATACAGGTCAATATGATGATATAACTGATATATTTTGGGCTTCAGGAGCTTGTTTTGTGGTAAGGTCTTCTATTTATAATCAACTGGGTGGCTTTGATGAACGTTTTTTTGCTCATATGGAAGAAATAGATTTATGTTGGCGTATACAACATCTTGGCTATAAATTAGCTTGTGTTACTCAAAGTAAAATATATCATTTAGGTGGTGCCAGTTTGCAATATAATGATCCTAGGAAATTATTTTTGAATATTAGAAATAACTATTTAATGTTGTATAAAAACCTTCCTCCTTATATTTTCAAAAAAGTATATAAAGTAAGGCATTTCATCGAATATCTAATGATACTATTTTATCTTATTACAGGCAAATTTTCTAATATTAAAGCTATTTCACTTGCACATAAATATTTTAAAAAATTAAAATATTTTTACAATCCTAATATTAATCCACACACTACTAAATTTTTATATCCTAGGTCAATACTTATTGATTATTTTTTGAGAAATAAAAAGAAATTTAGTAAACTAAATTTTAGTATGAGCAATACTCAAAGCCAAACTAAAAAATTAAGATAACTCCTTAAAAAAAATATTTTTTTAAATTAAGAATTACTAAAAATATAATCTTGTGAAAAATATTATTTTTTAATTTCTTCGACTAATTTAGGTAAAATAACAGTTGCATCACCTTGAATGAAAATATCTGGAGCAAAAAATCTATCATTATGTTGTTCGAGATTTATCTCAATGAGAGTAGCATTATTTTGTTTAGCTATACGAGGTAGATCTGCAGCAGGCATCACTATACCTGAAGTTCCAATAATTAGCATTGCATCACAATGCATAGCATGATGGTAAGCATATTCAGCAGCTTTATGCGGTATCATTTCTCCGAAAAATACAAAATCTGGTTTCAGAATTTCACCACATTTAGAGCATTTTGGAGGTAAAACAGAAAAATCTATTTCATCTCTGCTGTAACCTGCACCACACTTTGTGCAAATCAATTTTTTTGTCGTTCCATGAAATTCGATTACATTTTTACTGCCCGCATCTTGATGTAAGCCATCAATGTTTTGAGTGATGATAGCATTTAGCTTACCCATATTTTCTAATTCTGCAAGTGCATAATGTGCTGCATTAGGTTTAGCATTTTTTAATGGTTCAAAAAATAATTTATAAATCCAATCCCACGATTCAGCCCTATGTTCATAAAAATATGATATTTCTAATGCTTGAGGATTATACTCTTCCCATAAGCCATTAACACCTCTAAAAGTTCTCAGTCCACTAGCTACACTGATACCACTACCTGTAAGTGCTACAATATATTCTTTCTTTAATAAAATATCAGCTACTTTTTTAATATTATCTTCTGTCATGACTTTATAAATTATTATTGCAAATATAAACATTTTTTCACACAAATCAATTTTATAACATTAAAAATCTAATTGAATGCGTTTTTAATTATAACTGAGATTTTATGTAAATATAATAGAAATTTTGGAATTAATTAAATAATGATTAGTATCTACTATTTTACTTTTACATCTAAATTTATCAAATATTCAAATGTGTAATATTTATAATTATTTTTTCACCAAAATACTCATCTAATCTTTTAGCTATCTCATCGGCACAATATACAGACCTATGTTGCCCTCCAGTACATCCAAAGCTAACTTGAAGCAAAGTATAACCTCTTTCTAAATATTCATTTATTGCTAAGCAAATAGTATTGAAAATATAATTTAAAAAATTTTTAGTTTTTTCATCAGATCTCATCATTTCTATGACTAGTTTATCTTTGCCATTTAGCATTTGCATTTCTGGCAATCTACCCGGATTTGTTAAACATCTGCAGTCAAATACAAAGCCACCACCATGTTCATTATCTAATGGAGGATACTGATTTTTTATAGAAAAAGACGATATTTTAACATTTAATATTTTTTCAGACTTTTTAATATCAGATTTAGTAAGATATTTGTCTATTAATTTTTCGAAAATTTTTGGTAATTCAACCAAATTATTCAAATTTAAATTATTAGTAATTATTTGTAAATTTTTTACTCCAAAAGGTATAGATGAAGTAAAGGTTGGCTTATGCTGAACCAAACCTCTGTAACCAAAAGTGCCTAAAGCTTGCATTTGTCTAAATAATGCTATCCAGTAAAACTCATCTTTCAATGTTGAGAATTTAATATCATCATAACTTATTGAATTTAAGTAAAATAATAATAGCTGCTCTCTAATATCTATTGGCATTTGAGCTTTGCTATCAAAAAGTAAAGCTGCTACATCATACATTTGAGAGCCTATTCTAGCACCTTGAAAGTCTATCACATAAAGTTTATTATCATTTAACATTAAATTAGCTGACTGATAGTCTCTCAAAGAGAGATAATTTTTTGAATATGATAATACTATATTTTCTAGTTCTTCAAAATCATTTTCTAATTTATCTTCGTCAAAAGGCAAATCTATAATTTTTAGAAAATTATATTTAAAATAATTCAAATCCCATCTGATAGATCTGCTATCAAACGAAGGTTTAGGATAAGTTTTAGAAAAATCAATATCTGTAAACTTATTAAAATGCTGTAGCAATTGTAAGGCTTGTAAATAATAATTTACTATTTCATTGTCATAATGAAATTTTTTTATTTTTAATAAATCAAACAAAGAAAGTTCTGAAATATATGTTTGAAAATAAATAGTTTTATCATCAGAAACATGAACTATATGTGGAACAGGTAAATTGCTATCATAGAAAAGATTAGAGAAATAAATAAAAGCCTCGTTCTCTTTTACATTACTATTATAGCAACCAAGAATAGTGCTCTCATCATAAAAATAAATAATAGCATAAAAACGACTAGAACCAGATGATTGAATTGGTTCTATATGAATAATTTGACCTAATTTATTAGCTTCATTTTCAATTAAATCAAAAGGATACACTGTATTATTTTGAATTGAATTTATCATCTTGATGTACACTCAAAACCGGAACAGGACAATGGTTTATCATCTGCATAGCATATTGTCCTAATAGCACATTTGTATTTCTATTCTCTTGTTCAGTCATGATAATAGCTAAATCAATATTATTATCCTCAATATATGAAATGAGATCTGAAGTATAATTAGTAATAGATTTTTTAAAAGATTTAAATTTTATATTTTCTTTTTCTAACTCATTTTCTATCATTACTATGTTTTTATCTACTTTATTTTTCATAGTAGATAAATCAGTAATATAAGCTCCAAAAATATGAATTTCTGCATTTGAATATTTTGCTATTTCTATAGCCCATGGTAGTTTATTAGTAGTCTCAGCAGTAGAATCTATAGGTAATAAAATACTTTTAATCCTATCATGTACTTCATAGGTTTGTCTAATTGTGAATACTGGACAAGGAGATGTAGATACTATTCTATTAGCATTGCTTCCAATCCACATTTCTTCATAGCCAGAAATACCATGAGTACCAGCGAAAACATAATCTATATCATTTTTTTTAGCATAATTAGCTAACTCTTCATAAACTTTACCTGTTGTGATTTTATATTCTAATCTAGATGCATCACTTAATTTGGGTTTAAATTCATTCATTAATTGCTCAAAACGTTGATGTAGCTCAGTTCTGTAGTTTGCTGTAACAGTAGCATAAATAGATTCAGTAGGTATCGGCTTATCTACATATAACATCGCAATCTTAGAATCAATATAATTATTTAACATTATAGCATATTCTAGAGCTTTGATAGAGCCCTTAGAAAAATCTATACCAACTAAAAAGTTTTTCATATTTTTTTTACAAATTTAATTATTTAAAAATTAATAGCAAATTTTAATATCATTAATAGACAATTGAAAAATATGAAGATTTTTATCAATATCTGAATATTTGAAAAGTAAAAAAATGAATGTTAAAAAAATTTTTTATAATTTTATGTAAATTTATTTTTATGAATAAAAAATTTTTTTGTTTATTACTTATTATAATATTTATATGGAGTTGCGAAAAAAAGCCAGAAGAAATCGCGTTTATCGGTATAGTAAAAGATCAATTTTTAGGGATACCAGTATCTGATGTAGATGTTAAATTACAAGCTCAAGTGTTAAAAGACAATGTTTTCTCTACTGCATATCAAACCATAGCTTCAGCTACTACAAATCAGCAAGGTGAGTTTCAAATCATTTATGAAAAAAATATTTATGATGAGTTTAGATTATTGCTAACAAAAGAAGGTTATTTTTATAAAATTATTAATTTAGGAACAACTTTAGAAAACAATCAAACTTATTCAATATCTGGTAAAGGATACATCAAATTACATGTTAAAAATATAAATCAGACTAATGGAGATGAGTATATTTCCATAGCATGGATTGTGCCTAATGATGCATATTTTTATTGTAGCACTATATTCCCCTTTTCATCTAATAATAACTATGTAGATACATCTTTTATAATAGATGTAAATGCTAATGCTCCTTATGTTTTAATAGCTAATTGGAAACATAATACTTCTGTTTCTACCTTCACTGATACTATTATACCATCATTTATTGATACTACTTATTATGAGTTATTATATTAAAATAATTTATTTTTAATTTTTTTATTCTACAATTAATTTGTCATAATATATTGTAGGACCAATTAATTCTATAAAATATACACCAGCAGTTAATAAATTTCTATCAATTTTAATATAATTATCTCTAATATCGTCGATTTCATATAAAATTTTACCTGTAATATCAATAATGAGCAATTTATATTTATCTTTATTAGAATTATCAAAAGTTACCACTGAATATTCAGTAAGCGGATTAGGATAAATCAATAATGTATGTGAAAAATTATATTCATTAACAAATGTATGTGGTGACAATTTTACTATCCAATAGTCAGAACTATTGTGATTACCATAAACATCGTAATCATTAGATTTAGTATCGCCAGCTAAGATATAACCTCCATCAGATGTTATCTGTATACAATTACTATAGTCATATTCTGTACCTCCAACACATTTTTGCCAAAGTAAATCACCTAGACTGCTAAGCTTCACTATCCAAGCATCAGAATTACCGCAGCAACCATGCCAGCCTGACACATCACCATCATTACTTGTATTTGTCCTACCTGCAATCACATAACCCCCATCAGCAGTTTGTTTTATAGAAGATAGGAATTCCATGCCACTACCACCAAGACTTTTTTTCCATTGAATACTGCCATAAGCATCTAATTTTGCCACCCAATATTCATAGCTTGGATGACTATAAATAACATCTCCATCGTCTGATAATACAAAACCTCCAATTATATATCCACCATCAACAGTTAATTCCAAAGCACGTAGCTCATCTTCACTACTTCCACCATAAGATTTTTGCCATTGTAGATTACCATTAATATCTAATTTAGCTACCCAATAATCTACACCTCCATGATTACCACTTACATCACCATCATTAGAACTAGACGAACCTCCAATTATGAAACCACCATCATTAGTTTGTTGAAATTCATATGCTCTATCATTACTACTACCTCCATAGCATTTTTGCCAAATAATATTCCCATTGTCATCTTATTGCACAAGCCAATAATCGTAGTTCCCATGATTATTACTTACATCTCCATCATTAGATATAGTGAATCCTACCACTACATAACCATTTTCAGTTTGTATAGCATAATGAATCTCTTCATCATTACTACCTCCTATGCATTTACTCCATTGTATATTTCCCCAATTATCTAATTTTATTAACCATCCATCATAATTTCCATGGTTTGCACTCACATTGCCATCATTAGAATTAGTTTTCCCAGTTATTAAGTAACCATTATCGTGGGTTTGCATTATAAAATAAGAATATTCATTGTTAGAACCACCCAAACATTTCTGCCAATCTATTGAACCAGAACTGCTCAACTTTGCCACCCAAATATCTGACATTCCATGATTATTACTGACATCTCCGTCATTAGATATTACATATCCAGTTACAATGTAGCCACCATCATTGGTTTGCTGGATATATGCAGCTGCATCAGTATCATAACCACCAAGGCATTTTTGCCATTCTATATCATTGTTTTGTGAAAATAATGATACTCCCATACAAATCGAAAACAAAAGAAAAAGTTTAATTTTTAACATAATTGAATTATTTTATTAGTCTAATTGTAAAATTAAATTATTTTTTTTAAAATTCATAAAAAATTTTTTATAAAACTCAAAAAATTTTTTACATTTTACAAAGAAAAGATATGTAGTAATAAAATTTTATTTTTTTATCCAATTTATAGAAAAAAATCTCAAAATATAAAATTTTTGTCCCTATCAAATTTCGTGCCATTAAAATTTTTTTATTTTATTCAATGTCTTTAAACTATTGATTATTAGTTGATTTTAGACTATTATGTAAAAAAAAGTTATTGACAATTTGATTTCAAGTGGTAAAAAGTGGTAAAATGTGTGTATATTTGTAATCAAATTTAGTAAAAGAATTTTTTATAAAATATAAAACAATGTTTGTAATTACAGGAATGACAGATGTAGCAGTAGACTCTAAAGGCAGATTTCTCATGCCTGCCTTTTGGAAATCTATGTTTACTCAACATCAAATAAATGAGTTTGTCATCAAGCGACATCTCTATCATTCCTGTCTAGAGCTGATACCAATATCTGTATGGAATGAAGAATTAGAGAAACTAAATAAACTTAATAGATTTAATAAGCAAAGTAATGACTTTATACGCTTTTATATGTCAGGCGTTAGAGTGATAGAATTTGATAAAGTAGGTAGAATACAAATACCCAAAGATCTTTTCGAATATGCAGAAATAAAAACTACTGCTGTGCTAAGTAGCAGCATAGATAGACTAGAAATTTGGGACAAAGTGCTATATGAGAACTATTTGCAGTCACATTCAGATGAATTTCAAAAGTTTGCTGAAGATTTCTTGGGTAAATCATTTATGAACGAGAAGGAGGATAATTGATGAGTAACCAGATATATCATATTCCCGTTTTATTAAATGAAGTAATAAAAGAAGTTCCTAAGCTCAACCAGGGAATTTATGTCGATGGTACTTTTGGCAGTGGTGGCCATAGCAGAGCTATTTTATCTATTATTTCTAAAAAAAGTAAACTTTTTGCTTTTGATATTGATGCTGATGCTTTAGCTAATGAAATTAAAGATTCTCGCTTTACTCTAATAAATGCAAATTTTAAATTTATTCGCTATTATCTGAACTATTTTGATGCTTTGCCAGCTGATTTTATTTTAGCAGATCTAGGACTATCTTCTCATCATTTAGAAACTGATGAAAGAGGTTTTAGTTTTATGTCTGATGTTACTTTGGATATGCGTATGCACCAAGACCAAGAAATTACTGCTAAAGAAATTCTAAATAATTACTCTGAAGAGGAATTGATAAATATTTTTAAAAATTTTGGTAATGTGAGTTTCTCAGTATCATTAGCACGTGATATCATTGAAAAAAGAAAAATTAAAACCATAGAAACATCGTCTGATCTCAATGAAATAGCTCTAAAGTATATTCCTAAAGGCAAAGAATTCAAAAATCTAGCCAAAATTTATCAAGCTCTACGTATAGCAGTGAATAATGAAGTAGAAAATCTGAAAATGTTTATAGAGGAATCATATCAATCTCTATCTCCTGGTGGTAAACTCTGTGTTATAACTTTTAATAGTTTAGAAGATCAAATATTAAAAAGTGAATTAAGAAAAAAAATAAATAATCAACTAGACGAAAATTGGTTAAAAGGTGATAAAAATGAAAGATGGTCCAAAATTTATAAAATCTCTCCTACCCCAGAAGAAGTAATTGCTAATAATAGATCTCGTAGTGCCAAAATGTATGTTGCAATAAAAAATAATAATAAAGTATGAATGCCAAGAAGTCAAAAAAAGTAAATACAGATAAAAAAGAAAAAAAAGGTCTCATTAAATTATTGATGAGTGGTGACTATCTGGCTTCTGAACCTTTAGAAAAACAATTGCCATTCATCGCTTGGATAACTTTTTTGATGATTCTCTACATAGCTAAAAATTATCAAATTGATAAAACTTTATATGAGCTTGGTAAGGTAAAAACTCAAAATGAAGCTTTAAAAACGAAAAGTATTGTACTAAATGCTAGAAAAATTGCAGCAATGAATTTAGATTATTGCTATAAAGAACTAAGTAATGATGGCCTCAAACCCTCCGATCAACCTCCTATAAAAATATTCGACTATTCAACTGAAACTAAGGTAAATAACAAAAAAATAAAAAAAGATGCCAACAGATAAAATACAATTTGACGATAAAGCTAAATCTACGATTTTTGGCAGAGCAAGTGTAGTCTTTTTCTGTATATTAGTTATTGGCATTTTGATAATTTACAAAATTATAGATATACAATATGTCAGAGGTGATGAACTACGCTCACATACCTTTGACTATGAATATAAATATGTAGATATCATAGGTATCAGAGGCAATATTTATTCAGAAGATGGTATGGTGCTGGCTACGTCTATACCGGTTTATGATGTTTATCTAGACCTAAACGAAAAAAATGTTTCTAAAGATTTATTTGATAAAAAAATTGATTCTTTGTCGCTCAAGCTAGCTAATAAATTCAAAGATAAAACTGCTAAAGACTACAAAAATTTATTAATTAGAATTAGAAAATCTGGCAAAAGATATGTGAAATTAATGACAAACATATCATATGAAGATGCAGAAGAGCTAAAAACTTTTCCAATTTTTAAATTAGGTCAATATGGTGGTGGATTAATATTAGTCAAAAAAGATAGACGTGTTAAGCCATTAGGTAGCATAGCAGAAAGAACAATAGGTTTCTCTAGAGAAAATTTCAAAGTAGGTATAGAAGGTGCTTATGATAGTGTTTTAACAGGTAAAAAAGGTTATCAGTGGATGCATAGAATAGCACCAGGCGTATGGATACCTACAGAGGACTCCTCATCAATGATTAAACCTGTCGATGGCAAACACATAAAAACTACTATAAATGCTTATTATCAGCAAATAGCTACTCAAGCTCTCACAAAAGTATTACAAGAGAATGCCGCTGACCATGGTACAGTTTTATTGATGGAAGTGTCTACTGGCGAAATAAAAGCTATTGCCAATCTGAAACGTATGCCCGACAGCTCCTATCAAGAAGTTTATAATTATGCTGTCGGTGAACGCTATGAACCTGGTTCTACTTTTAAAACTATTAGCCTTTTAGCAGCTATCGATGATGGATTAGTAAATTTAGATGAAGTCATTAATACTGGTAATGGAATATGGAGCTACGGGTCTCAAGTGATGAGCGATTCGCATGAGGGAGGCTTTGGTGAGATTACTCTAAGAAAATGTTTCGAACTTAGTAGTAATATTGGCATATCTAAAGCTATTGTCAAAGCTTATGGTAGCAATGAAAAAAGATTCTTCGAAAAATTAGAATCTTTTGGTATTACTCATAAAACAGGTATCGATCTATCAGGTGAACCTAATCCTGCTATTAATTCTCCTACATCAAAATATTATTCTAAATATTCTCTAGCATGGACATCTATTGGTTATGAAGTTCTGCTGACTCCTCTACAAATATTAACTTTTTATAATGCTATTGCTAATCATGGCAAAATGATGCAACCCTATATTGTAGAAGAATTTATCGATGAAAACAAAACTGTTTGGAAACGTGAACCAACAGTTATTAATAAAAAAATAGCTAGCGACAATGCTATTAATACAATGAGATCATTATTAGAAGGTGTAGTACAGCAAGGCACAGCATCTAATATCAAAGATTCTATAATTCCTATTGCTGGTAAAACAGGCACAGCTCTGATAGCCCAAGATGGTGGCTATAGAAGTGAAGGCAAGCAGTATGTAGCTTCATTTGCTGGATATTTCCCTGCCAATAATCCTCTATACTCCTGTATAGTTGTAGTACATAAACCTAAACAAGGTTTGTATTACGGCTCACAGATAGCTGCTCCTGTCTTTCATGAAATTGCTAAAAAAATTTATGCTACTCAATTAGAAATTCATAGCATAGAAAATAAAGAAACATATTATAATATTTTACCTTTTTATGCTCCTGCTAAGCTTATAAATAATCTACAATCTAAAATTAAGATAACTACTTATCCTTTTTACTCTAATAATGGCTTTGCTAAATTAGATAGTAATAAAGTAAATGTATTATCTCCTTCATATTTCTATAATCAAAAAAATCTACCTGATTTCAGAGGTATGCTTTTGCATGATGCATTAATAATATTAAAAAATCTAAATCTAAAAGTAGAAATTGTCGGTGCTGGTAGAGTGTATGATCAGTTACCTGCTCCTCAATATAATGTTCAAAATATTGAAAAAGTGGTTTTATATTTAAAATAAAAGAAAAATGAAAACTTTAAAAGATATTATAGAAGGTATTAAAATACAAAAAATCATTGGTGATATTAATATAACTATTGATAACATTAGTAATAATAGCAATCATATTACTACTAATGGCTTATTTATTGCAAAAAAAGGTAATCGTGTAGATGGACACACATTCATAGATAGTGCTATTAATAATGGTGCTATTGCAGTTGTTTGCAGCGATGATGTTGATTTACCGGAAAATATTACAAAAATTGTAGTAGAAGATTCTACAGAAGCAGAATGCTATTTAGCAGCTAATTTTTATGATAATCCATCTAAAAAACTTAAAATTATCGGAGTTACAGGCACTAATGGTAAAACTACTACTGCTACATTGATTTATCAATTATTAAACAACCTTGGTCAAAAAGCTGGCCTCATCTCCACAATTATATATAAATATGGTAATGTAGAGCTACCATCTATCAATACTACTCCCGATGCTATAGAATTAAATAAATTAATGAATGATATGTACTTGGATGGATGTAAATATGCAGTTATGGAAGTGAGCTCTCATGCTATTGTTCAAAAAAGAATTTGTGGGATAAATTTCATTGGTGGCATTTTCACTAACATTACACATGAACATCTTGATTATCATGGCAGCTTCGAAAATTACATAAAAGCTAAAAAAACCTTCTTTGATAATTTGCCTACTAATGCATTTGCATTGACAAATATAGATGATAAAAATGGTAAAATAATGGTGCAAAATACCAAAGCTAAAATTTATACTTATGGATTATCTCACATGGCAGATTTCCATGCTCGCATCATAGAAAATACATTCCAAGGTCTACACTTAGAAATCGATGGTAATGATACATGGTTTTTATTACTTGGCAGATTTAATGCTTACAATATCCTAGCAGCATATGGCTCAGCGATTATTTTAGGTTTCGATAAACAAGAAGTATTAGCTCAACTATCCAAAATACCTCCTATAAATGGTAGATTTAATATAATAAATAATAACGATACTTATATAATCATTGATTATGCTCATACTCCAGATGCATTAGAAAATATATTAAGTACTATTGAGGAAATGGATATTAATGGTAAAATAATAACTGTCTTCGGTGCTGGTGGCAATCGTGATAAAACTAAAAGACCTCTAATGGGACAAATAGCAGCACAGTACAGTGATATAGTAATAATAACCTCTGATAATCCTAGATATGAAGAGCCTGCAGATATCATCGCTGATATAGAAAAAGGCGTTCCTGCTAATCTAAATGCTAAAGTTTTCAAAATAGAAGATAGAACAAATGCTATAAAAATGGCTATAAATTTAGCTAATAAAGGTGATGTGATAGTAATAGCTGGCAAAGGACACGAAACCTACCAAGAAATCAAAGGCGTTAGAAATCACTTCGATGATAGAGAGGTGGTTTTGCAAATTATTAACTCTAAAAAAATTATTAATTAAAATATATTTTTATGTTATATTATTTATTTACTTATTTAGATAAAGTTTATGACTTTCCAGGAGCTGGATTATTTAATTACATTTCGTTCAGAGCAGCTATGTCTGCACTTTTTTCACTATTAATAATTCTGATTTTTGGCAAACCATTTATTAATTTTTTAAAAAAGAAACAGATCGGAGAAGAAATCCGACATTTAGGATTGCAAGAAGAAGATAGCAAAAAAGGAACTCCTACTATGGGTGGTGTTTTGATTTTCCTAGCTATAATGATACCAGTATTATTGTTTTCTAAATTAGAAAATGTATATGTCATTCTAATGCTCGTAACAACATTTATGATGGCAGCTCTGGGCTTTGTAGATGATTACATTAAAGTTTTTAAAAAAAATAAAAAAGGTCTGAGCGAAGCCGCTAAAATTATTGTACAATTAGTTTTAGGGTTAATAGTAGCTCTAGTGATGTATAACAATCAAAATTTAGCTGTCAGAGAGCAAATATCTCAAACAAATATCGTAGAAGATGTACAAGAAACACCAGTGATGCGTAGTGCTAGTGATTATTTCGGACCTGAACAGGTAGGCACGCTTAAAACCACCATTCCTTTTGTAAAAAATAATCAATTTGATTATGCTAATTTAGTTAAATGGATTGGCGAAGATTATCAAAAATGGGCTTGGTTAGTTTTCGTTCCTATCATTTTAATAATAGTTCTTTTAGTAACAAATGGTGCTAATTTAACTGATGGATTAGATGGATTATGTGCGGGTACGTCTGCTGTCGTCGGCGCTGGATTAGCTGTTTTCGCCTGGGTATCGGGTAATTTTGTCTTTGCTAGTTATCTAAACATTTTATATCTACCAAATTCTGGAGAATTAACAGTATTTATAGCCTCGTTTGTTGGTTCCTTGATAGGTTTTTTGTGGTTTAATTCTTATCCAGCAAAAATATTTATGGGCGATACAGGTAGTCTAATGATAGGTGGTATCATAGCTGTATTCGCTATATTAGTGCGAAAAGAGCTTCTACTACCACTGCTTTGCCTAGTATTTCTGATAGAAATATGCTCGTCTGCCATACAAAGATACGTGTTTAAATATAGAAAATGGAGATTTGGCTTAGAATATGCTCAAAATCATAGAGTATTTTTAATGGCACCACTTCATCATCATTACCAAAAAAAAGGATGGCATGAGGTTACTATTGTCAATAGATTCATCATTATTAATATAATAGCAGTTATTATAGCTGTTATAACCCTTAAAATTAGATAATTATGAAATTCTCAGATACCGATAATTTAATTTACCTTTTAAATGATAATATTCAAAAACCTATAAATATCTCATTAGCAGAGAATATACCTAATCTAATAAATGATCAACTAAAAAATGTTAAAAAATCTTCTAATTCTTATCTCAAATATTTCACAAATAATTATCAAAGATTAATTGAGATTAGAGAAATAAATAATGTTAAATTTATAGATGATAGCTTTGCTACTAATAATTACAGTCTTTTTTATTCATTAGAAAAAATCAATAATCCAATTATTTGGATTTCCTTAGATAAGCAAACCAATTACATTAGCAATTCATTAGCAGAAATAATACAGAAAAAAATAAAAATATGGATTACTATTACTAAGAATAAAAAAGTTTACAATAGTGATTATTCCTACTTAGTACCAGAATTTTATTCAGTAAAAAATCTATCAGCAGCTGTTAAATTATCTTTTGCATTTGCAGATCCTAATGATATCATTCTATTAGCACCTAATAAATCTAATATTAATAGCAAATTATATTCAAATAAATTTAAAAATATTGTTAATGAATTATGATTAAAAAAATATTTAAAATTTTCAAAGGAGATAAAACTATATGGATAGTATACTTATTTTTATGTATATTCTCTATGATAGCAGTATATAGTACCATTGGGAATTTAGCATTTAGATTCAATGAAGGTAATACAACATATTATTTGATACAACATATAATAATATTAATTTTTGGCATCGTATTAGCATATTTAGTACATTTAATGGATTATCGCATTTGGGGAATGATAGCCAAATTTTTATTTATTATTGCTATACCATTACTGATAGTAACACTATTTAAAGGTCAAACCACTAATGATGCAGCTAGATGGTTAAGGATTCCTGTTATAGGAATTTCATTTCAAACATCTGATTTTGCAAGATTCGCATTGATTATACTATTAGCTAGGATAGCATCTGCCAAACAAGATAATATAACTGATTTCAAACATGCATATTTACCAATGATAGTAGCTGTAGCTATCACAGTAGGATTAGTTTTTCCTACTAATTTATCAACAGCAGTTTTGATATTAGCTACTGCATTATTAATAATGTACATAGCGAGAGTTCCATTGAAATATTTATTAGCTACGGTTGGCATAGTAATAGTCATCATGAGTATATCTATCCTGATAATGCTACAGATGCCCAATAAAGGACGTGTGGGCACTTGGCAGTCTAGAATAGAAAGTTTTACAAATAAAGATGAAAAAGTATCTTATCAGAGAATGAAGGCTGATATAGCTATTGCTAATGGAGGAGTTATAGGAAAATTTCCCGGTAATTCTACTCAACGTGGCACTCTACCTCAATCTCATACAGATTTTATATATGCAATAATAATTGAAGAATTGGGTATGATGGGAGGCATAGCTGTATTACTTCTATATTGTGTGTTAATGTACAGAGCTATTCATGTGGGTAAACAAAGTAAAGGATTCTTTGGCGCTTTTTTAGCAATAGGTTTTGGTTTTTATATTGGATTTCAAGCTTTTGTAAATATGTCTGTAGCTGTAGGCCTCATCCCAGTTACTGGACAACCTCTACCAATGATTAGCAAAGGTGGTACCTCTATTATATTCACCTCTATAGCTATTGGCATCATCCAAAGTATAGCTCGTGATTACCAAAAAAACTTGATTAAAAATGAATCTAATACTGAAGATACAGTAACCGAAGAAAATGAAAGTGAACAATCAGAAAATATTATAACAGTATGATAAACAATAATTTAATTTAAAAAAATACATTTGATTATGAATAAAATTAATAAAATAAAATCTTGGGTTATTTTCTCTGCTGGTGGAACAGGTGGACATATATTCCCTGCTTTAGCTGTAGCTGAGAGGCTAAGAGAACTACACCCCGATCTCGGCATATTATTTATTGGCAACAAAAATAGAATGGAAGCTAATATTATACCAGAGCATAACTTCCCTATAATTCTATTAGATATGCATGGAGTGAACAGAAAAAATTTATTAAAAAATATTAATCTGCCTTTTAAGCTAATAAAATCTTGGATGGAGCTAAACAAAATTTTTAAAAGATTCAAACCCAAAGTAGCTATCGGATTTGGTGGCTATGTAACGTATCCTGTACTCAAATATGCTCAGTGGAAAGGCGTACCTACTATTGTGCAAGAGCAAAATAGTACTCCTGGACTTGCTAATATCAAGCTAAGTAAAAAGGCTTCTGCCATTTGTGTAGCTTATCCTACAATAAAAAATTATATAAAAACTCCTAATGTACATCTAATAGGTAATCTAGTAAGAAAAGAAATCCTTGTGCCAATGTCTAAAGAACAAGCTGCTAATTTCTGGAATTTAGATATTAATAAAAAAACTATTCTCGCTATTGGTGGCAGTCTAGGAGCTAAGGCTATAAATGATTTTATTTGCAATATTTTACCAGATTTGATAAAAAATAATATTCAATTAATTTGGCAAACGGGCGATAAATATTCCATAGAGAGCTGCATTAATCATGATAAAATAAATAACAGTATTATTGCTAAACCATTTATTAATGAGATGAGAGAGGCGTATACTATGGCTGATGTAGTAATAGCTCGTGCAGGTGCGGGTACTTTAGCTGAATTAGCTGCTCTAGCTAAACCATCTATCATCATCCCCTCACCTAATGTAGTGAATAATCATCAATATCTTAATGCTCAAGCTCTTGCTGATAATGATGCAATTATTTTATTAGATGAAAATTTATTGGATTCTAAAGGAAAAGAAATGATTATAGATTTAATAAATAATGATTCTCTACAAAAAAAATTAAGTGAAAATATTTGTAAATTTCATAATCCAAATGCTATGGATAACATCATAGAATTAATTGAAAAATATTTAAAAAATTAAATGTAATGAAACTCAATAATATAGAAGTACAAAATATATATATGCTTGGCATAGGAGGAGTGGGCATGGGAGCATTAGCCCAATATTTTCTTTACTATGGGTGTCAAGTATATGGCTATGACAGAGTGCGATCAGAAATATGCGAAATTTTAGAAAACAAAGGTGCTAAAATTCATTATCTGCCTAATATTACTCTTATACCTGATGACATAGACATTGTTATTTATACACCAGCTATACCTATTGATTTTGAAGAATTACAAATCATTAAAAATAAAAATTTACCTATTTATAAAAGAAGTGATATCCTAGCAATGATAACTCCGCAATTAGAAACATATGCTGTGGCTGGCTCTCATGGTAAATCTACTATCACTGCTATGCTATCTCATATTTGGTATACAGCTCATAGAGATTTCATCGCTATGATAGGTGCTATTGTAAAAGATTATGAAAATAACTTTTTTATAAATGGAGAACCTAAAGAATTCATTGTAGAAGCTGATGAATATGATAAAACTTTTTTAAAATTCACTGTAGATACGGGAATAATAACATCTATAGAACCAGATCATTTAGATATTTACAAAAATCTCGATGCTTTAAAAGATGCATTTAGAGAATTTGCTCATAAAATTAAAAACGAAATTTGGATAGATGAGAATGTGAATTTGCAAATTGATAAAAATATAAACACTTACGGTTTATCAAATAGTTCAGATATCTATGCATATAATATAAGATTAGATGATGGAGCTACTGTTTTTGATATTTATTCTAATTATCATCAAATAAAAATAGAAAACCTACATTTGCATGCAGCTGGTATGCATAATATCAGAAATGCAACTGCGGCGATAGCTATTGCTTTATCAAAAAATATTAATATAGATCAAATAAAAAAAGCCATTAATAGTTATCCAGGTTTAAAAAGACGCCTAGATTTAATTTATAATGGTAAAAATAAAAAATATTATGATGATTATGCACATCATCCTACTGAAATAGATACTTTGTTTGATGCATTAAAAACTTTGTACCCTGATAAAACTTTTTGTGCTATTTTTCAACCTCATTTATATAGCAGAACCTTATATTTAGCTGATGATTTTGCCACTTCTTTATCTAAATGGGATAGAATAATTTTATTAGATATTTATCCAGCTAGAGAACAACCAATAGAGGGCGTTACATCTGAATGGCTATTAAGTAAAATCAACAATAATAACAAATATTTAATGTCAAAAGATGAATTATTAACAAATTTGAGTAATATTAGCGAAGATATTTTAGTAACTATTGGTGCTGGAGATATAGATAGACTCCGTGAACCAATAAAAAATAAATTAATAGAATATGAAGCATAAAAAGTGGTTAATAGCATTAAGTATTATTTTACCAATAATCATAATTATTGGCTGGCTAGTAATTAGAGACAGGTCAGCAGCCACTTCTATTTCTCGAATAGAGATAAATATAAATACAGCAGATACTAATAAAATAATAGATTCTACTTATGTTTTAGATTTAATTTATCAAGTTACTCCCAGAGTAATAGGAGTGATGATAGAGGATTTCCCATTAGATAAGGTTTATCAAACGATTAAGAAATCGAATTTCGTAGAGAATGTACTTTGTAATATCAAATTAGATGGTACATTAAAGATAGATGTTTGGGCACGTTGTCCATTATTGCATATCATTAGTAATAATGGTTATGAATGTATTTTAGACACTTCTGGTTTCGTAATGCCAATACCTGAAAAGTATAATTTATATATTCCTGTAGCTTATGGCAATATTAAAACAAAAGTAAAAATTGGTTCAAAAGTAAAAAATATAAAATCATACACTTACGAATCAAAAGATTTTACAGAATTAGATAAACTCTATTATCTAGCAAAAACTATTAAAAATGATGAAATATCCAAATTGCTTTTTTGGGATATATATGTAGAAAATCAAAAATCTTTCTATCTATACCCAATTGTTGGCAATCAATATATAAGATTAGGAGATGTAGATCAGCTCGATGATAAACTAAAGAACATCTCAATTTTCTATAATAACATACAACATATTTCGGATATTAGTGATTTTGTTGGATTTGATTTGAGAGTACCACCACAAGTAATAGCAATTAAGCAATTATGAAAAAGATTTTAATTTTAAAAAAATATATAATATGAAAAAACAAATTAATAATTCAGAAGAACGAATCTACGTGGGACTAGATATAGGCACCACAAAATTAGCTATGGTCGCTGGCAAACAAAATGAAGATGGTAAGCTAGAAATCATAGGTTACGAAGTTTCTAATAGCAAAGGAGTGAGAAGGGGAACAGTAATCAATGTTCAAAAAACTGTTGATGGCTTAAAAGAACTCAAAACAAAAATGCGAGATGATTTTGACATAGAGGTGGGAGTAGTACATCTCGGCATAGCTGGCAAATACGTGGAAAGTCTAAATGCAGAACATAGCATTATTCGTAAAAATCCTAGAAGCATGATTACTGAACAAGAAATAAATGATTTTTTAGAAACAGTAAATCATATGCTCAAACAACCCGGTAAAGAAGTCATTCACTTAATACCACAAGAATATATTATAGATGATGAAAGTGGTATAACAGATGTAATAGGCGCTGTAGGAACAAGCTTGAAATGCAAATTTCATGCTGTCGTAGCTGATATGGCTGCAGTAGAAATGCTGAAAACTTGCGTTACTATGGCCGATATGGACATTGCAAACATTATGCTTGAACCCATAGCTTCAGCTAAAGCTGTATTAGAAGAACAAGAAAAAGAAGGTGGCGTCGTCCTAGTAGATATAGGTGGTGGCACTACTGATATAGCAATCATTAAAGATGATATCGTTAGACATACTTGCGTAATACCTTTCGGTGGCGAAGCTATTACTGAAGATCTAAAAAATGGGTTATCTCTTCTAAAAGATGAAGCTGAAATTTGTAAAATAAATTATGGAAATGCTATCCCTGCTGACGTGAATCCTAATGATGTGATCGCTTTTCAAGCAATGAAAAATTGCCCTGCTAGAGAGTTTTCTCTTAAAGCAATTAGCGAAATTATTAGCGCTAGATTAACAGAAATTTTAGAAACAGTAAATTATGAAATAAAATTGTCCGAAATATCCTCTCCCTTTATTGGTGGTATAGTGCTCACTGGTGGTGGTTCATTAATCAAAAATACTACTCAATTATCTTCATACATTACTGGTATGTCTGCGAGAATAGGCAATCCCAGTCACTTATTATCGCATAATACTCCTAATACATTGCTTTCACCACAATATTCTACAGTTATAGGTCTCCTACTAAACGCTATAGAGAATGAAAAGTATAAATTCTCCCAAAATAATAAACTAAACGATACCAAAGTAGCTGCACCACAAGAAAAAAAAGAGAAAAAACGCAAATTTGATATTTTCGGTAATCTATCAAATTTCTTCGATTAAAAAAAATTAAAATTATGGAAAAACAATCATTTGAATTCATATTACCAACATCTGAATCACCCATTATTAAAGTAATGGGAATAGGTGGTGGTGGATGTAATGCTGTCAAACATATGTTTGATAAAGGCATCAAAGGAGTAGATTTTGTTATTTGCAATACAGATGTACAAGTTTTAGAATCTAATCCTATACCTACAAAAATCAAATTAGGTGAAACAGGATTAGGAGCTGGCTCTAAACCTGAAATTGCCAAACAAGCTGCAGAAAATAGCTCTGATGAGATTAGTAAAATTCTAAAAAATAATACTAAAATGCTATTTATCACTGCTGGTATGGGCGGTGGCACAGGTACTGGCGCTGCACCAGTTGTAGCTAAAATTGCTAAAGACTTGGATATCCTTACCGTAGCTATCGTAACTACTCCTTTTATGTTCGAAGGGAATGTACGATACCAACAAGCTATGACAGGTATAGACGAACTACGTCAAAACGTAGATGCACTTCTAGTAATACATAATGAAAAACTATTCGATCTTTACCCAGAATTGAAAATTAGCAATGCCTTTTCAATAGTAGATGATATCTTATTAACAGCTGCTAAAGGTATAGCAGAAATAATTACCGTTCCTGGAGTAGTAAATGTAGATTTCGAAGACGTAAAAACAGTGATGAAAGATAGTGGAATAGCATTGATGGGAACAGGATATGCTGAAGGCGAAAATAGAGCTATTAAATCTCTTGAAACAGCTATTCATTCTCCATTATTAAGTGAAATTTCCATTACCGGCGCACAAAATGTATTATTATATATCTCCTATGGCAGTGATGAACTAACTATTCGGGAATTTAATGAAATGACTTCATATCTAAAAAATGAAACTGGCGGCGCTAATGTAATATGGGGCAACTCCTTTAATCCAGAACTAAATGGTGTACAAGTAACCATTATTGCTACAGGTTTTAATGCTAATAAATCTACATTAAATGCTAATCAAAATTATGAAAGTAAAAACTTTAATTCTTTAAATGCGGGTGAAGAAAAAATTGGCTATGGTAGAAACTATAAAGACGACCAAGAATTAGAAAAATTCGAAAATGAACCTGCATATATTAGAAAAGGTAAAAAAATTAATTTAAATGCTCCTACAAGTGGTAATATAACTGTTAAAATAAATAAAAATAATACTACTATTGGAGAGAATAATTATTTGTATAAACATGTAGATTAATACGATTCTATTGTAAGGAACTCATCTATTGTCTTACTTTTAATAACAATTTTAGTAAAATATTTTATTATCCTATGATTGTATTATTAATAAAAATTAGGTTCTATAACATTTATTGTGGGTTAATTATTTTACCACAAAGGGCACAAAGATATTATACAAAGTTCACAAAGAGTAGACTATTAACCCTGACCTTTAGGTCAGGGTATGGCATAAAAAAAGCTATGGGCTTTAGCCCTGAAAAACAAAATCCCAAAATCCTTTAATCCCCAAAATCATGGTTCAGACAATTAATTCTATCATTCTCTGTATCCTTTGTGCCTTCTTTGAGAACTTTGTGGTTAATCTTTGACAGAACAATACTAAAAAAATTCATTTTTATAAAATGTCTCTTTTTTAATCTTTGCCCATACAAAACGTTATAGAACCAAAAATTATAAGAACGGAAAAATTAATAAAACTTTAATATAATAAATTATGAAAAAAATAATAAAAAAAATTTGGTTATTTGAATTTTTTTTTGTAAATTTGTTTTTTAACTTTAAAAATATAAAAATATGAGACCAAAAGAATTTTTAACACTGCTCTTTGTCGTAATTGTGCAGTTTTGTTATGGGCAAGAATATCATAAACTTGTTGATACGAATAAATTGTGGAGTACTTTAATTGTTGAATATATCGGACCTCCTACTTTTGATAGTACTTTAAAAACTCAACATATAAGGTTTGGAGATGATACAATAATTAATGGCTTAATCTACAAAAAAGTATTAGAAACTTATAACGAAAATTTAATAAACTGGTCCTATTCAGGTTATATTAGAGAAGATTCATCAAGAAAAGTATACTATTTGAATTATGAATGTTATGATGAGGAATATTTAATATATGATTTCAATGTAAATATAGGTGATACAATTAATTATTTTGAACCATATATAGTTGATTCTATTGATTCCATTTATATATCAACTCATTATAGAAAAAGAATTTTTATACATTCAATAATTTCATCTTTTAGTGATGTTTGGATTGAGGGTATAGGAAGTATATATGGGGTTATCAATAGCATGACAGAAGGTGTTGTAGGAATTCGTTTTGAATTACTTTGTTTTTTTGAGAACGATACTTTATGTTATCAAAACAGTAATTACAATGACTGTTATATCGTAACTAATAACTATGAAATATTACAATATGGAAAGCAAAGTTTCAATATATATCCAAACCCAATAAATAAATGTTTCATTATAGATACAGAAATTTTAAATAATAATTCAATATTTGAAATATATAATTCATTGGGTCAACTTAAATATACTTATTTAATTATCTCTCGAAAAACACAGATTTGTTTTGATACACCTTTACCACAAGGTTTATACACATATATAATAAGAAATAATGATAAAATCATCCAAACAGGAAAAATTATAATAGAATAATTAAATCAAAAATTTTAGATTATGAAAAACACAAAAAAATTAATTTTAGTAATATTATTAATAGTAGGGTTATTTAATATTATAAAATCACAACAAATTATTGTTAATACCTCATTTGTTACTGATGAAGAGATAAATCCATTTACTGGAAATGAAGTTATTTATGGTTTAAATATAAGCGGAAGTGTCCAGTTAAACAGCGATACAAGTATTGTTCGGATTATATTAGTAGATAGTTATGAAAATGAATATCTTGTATTTGAATCTTATCCTCTAATAGATACACTTAATAGTTTTTCTTTCACAAATAAGTGTGAAGAAACGTGCTTACTTGATGCTACAACACCTCAATCACTCAAAATTCAAATAATTAATGCCCAATGTCATATATCTAAAATCAATATGAGTAAAATCCCTATTGATAATTTAAAACAGTTGCAAGCACAATTATTCCAAACAAAACTTTTAAGTAAAATATCTATTATAAATAAACAATTAAAAGCAAAAGGAATGATATGGAGGGCAGGAGAAACCTTTTATTCACACCTATCATATGCAGATAAAAAGAAGATCTTTGGAGAGAAATATAATTTACAAGGCTTTGAATATTACATTAGCGGTTTTTATGAATTTTCTCCTTATGAGAAGGTAAGAACAACTTCGACATATGTAAAAAATTTTGATTGGAGAAATCGACATAGAGCAAATAATCAATATATGGCAGATGGAGTTACTTTAAATCCTTATTATGATGGAGACCCTGCTGGTAGTGGCTGGATGACGCCAGTGAAATGTCAGCAAGGATGCTATTTTAATTCTATTAATAGTTTTGAATGTTATTTTGATTCAACTTCTTGTGTAAACGATGGAGGAGAATGGAGAACAGCAGGAACTTGTTGGGCATTTACAGCAGTTGGTGCATTGGAAGGAGTTATTAATCTTTATTATAATCAACATTTTGACTTTGATTTATCCGAACAGGAGATGGTTTCTTGTTGCTGGACTACTCCTACTTTACAAGGTTCTGTATCTAATGCATTATCGCGAATAAAAAATTTTGGTATAGTAAATGAATCATGGTATCCCTATATTGCACTTAAAGGTTATTGCAATTCTGTACCCCCTAATCCTCCTGAAAGAATAAGTATAAATAATTATGCAGATGTAACGCTAACAGAAGAGAAAATAAAATCAAATCTTATTTTATATGGTCCGTTACCCAGTCAGCACCCTTTCTGGCCACACGCAATGGTTTTAGTAGGTTATGGAATAATAAAAGAAGGCGATTATATAGATTATACTGGAGGAGAAGTCATCCCTCCAAATTCTTCATATATTGGTCAAAATTATTGGATATTTAAAAATAGCGTCGGTGCTTGGCCTTGGGAATTTAATCGTGGTTATATTTATATGTTAGGTACACCTCAAACAACCCACAGAATTCAAACTCCAATAAATAGTTTAATTTATACAGAGCAAAACATTCAATGTTTAGACGCAGACGGCGACGGCTTCTATAACTGGGGTATTGGTCCTAAACCTTTATCCTGCCCAACTTGCCCTGATGAAGAAGATTGCGATGACTCTGACCCTATATTAGGTCCTTATGATGAAAATTATTATTGTACCTGTAATTGTGATAATTTTATATATTCTTCTACACCTATTGAGATTACTTCTGATGAGAATTGGAATGATTATAAATATATTAATAGTGATTTAATAGTAAAATCAGGAAATACATTAACAATAAGAGAAAAAATTAGCTTTATAAAACAAGCCAAAATAATTATTGAGCCAGGTGCAAAATTGATATTAGATGGAGGCACCTTAACTAATGCCTGTGGTACTATGTGGCAGGGCATAGAAGTCTGGGGCAACAGAGACTTATCTCAATATCCGCAAAGCAATCAGGGAGTAGTGGAATTAAAAAATGGTGCTACCATAGAAAACGCCCGCTGTGCCATTACCACCTGCCAAAAAGATGCTGTAGGAAATATACTATGGGCTTATACAGGCGGTATTATACATGCAAAAGATGCTAATTTTATTAACAACCGAAAAGCAATAGAATTTCTTTCTTATCATAATATTTTACCTAATGGTCGTGAAATTGATAATTTCAGCTATTTTTATAACTGCACTTTTGAAACAAATGCACAACTATCAGACCCAGGCACACTCCCTGAAACATTTGTAAGTTTAAATGATGTGAAAGGCGTCAAATTTTTGGGCTGTACTTTCCAAAATATAGCCCCAACAGGTGTTTATTCAACCATATATAGAGGCAATGGTATTACCAGCATTGATGCAAATTATGAGGTTAAACCATTATGTTTAAGTCCTTATATATATCCTTGCACTGAATACCAGCCAAATACTTTTAAAAATCTGTATTATGGTATTTATGCCAGTAATACAAACCCTGCAATAACATTAACAATTAGCGGGAATAATTTTGATAATAATCATAGAAGTATATTTTTAAAAAGTATAAATAATGCTACAATTACTAAAAATAATTTTGATATAGGAGCTACTATTGGGAATATAAATGATCAAACTAATGAACGTGAAGAATGTGAAGCATGTGATGTGTTTAACCGTTCTTATTCTTATGGAGTGTACTTAAAAGAATGTTCAGGTTACAAAGTAGAAGAAAATAATTTTTCTACCACTCATGATGGACATGCAGGAATTATTGTTGATAATTCGGGAACAAAGGCTAATGAAATTTATAATAATACTTTTGATAAATTAGCTATAGGTACTCAGGCACAAGGCATAAATGCTGCGGGGGGAGTGATAATATCAAAAAGTAGTAATCCTGAGCATATTGAAATTAATGTTGGGCAGGGTTTGCAATTTTTATGTAATCAGTATTTTAATATTTCTACTGCTGATATTGCTGTTACTTCTGGTCGTATTGCTCAAAATCAGGGATATTGTCGTGATAATAATCCTGCCCTTCCAGCAGGTAATAAATTTAGCCATACCTGTAACATAAGTACAAGTGATATCCATGTAAATTCAGATGCATCAAAATTTAATTACAATCATCATAGTGAACCTGATGATTATGTTCCGCAATGTTATAGTTCTGATAAAGTTACATTACATAATTGTGATATTGAATATGATTCTCAAATTTCTTGTCCTTCGCATTTGAATTCTGGTCTAACACCAGTAGTGCTAAAACAAATCATTAATACTAACAATTTAGAAATAGAAGAATTAATAAGTTTAATAGATAATGGAGAAACAGAAACATTACTTGCTCAGATACATCAGGACGAAGAGCCTGAAAGAATAAAAAATGCTTTGGAGAGTGCCTCGCCATATCTATCAGACAGAGTCCTGCTTGCAGCAATAAAAGAAAAACCAACACCATTGCCTCCCGACATATTAAAAGAAATAATTATTTCTAATTCTCCTGTAACAGATACAGTAATGAGTGCTTTAAATACACTTAAATTACCTGACGATATTCAGCAGCAAATACAGGAAGTGCGAACAGGCACATCAGCAAGAGCAGAACTGGAACAGCAAATATCTTATATGGAAACACAAAAAGGTATAGCAGAAAATGAACTGATGCGTCAGTATCTGAACGATACTACTATTAATGGCACAGACAGCATAATTGCCTATCTTGAGATGCAAACGGACTTAATAAATAAAAAACAACTTGTCCAGGCATATCTTGTTGCAAATCTATGCGAAAAAGCAAAAATATTGCTTGGGCAATTGCCTCAAGAAAATGATGAAGATAAAAATTTTTATAATTTTTATAATTTATTGTCAGATTTATGTGTTTCAGAAAAATCATATTTTGAATTAACATCTGCTCAAGAACAGACAGTGCGTGAAATAGCAAAAAGTGAAACAAGTGTAAGTGTAAATGCGCAGGCAATATTAAGTTTGGTTTATAATGAAAAATTTCCTGAAATAATAGAAGAATTAAAATTTATAGTTGACTTACGTAATGCACCGCAACAAGGAGAAACCCTAGGCGACAATATTACTAAACAAATTCAGTTTGTTAAAATATATCCCAATCCTGCAGAAAATACAATAACAATAGAATTATCAGCAGAATTAGATAATAAAAATATATCTGTAGAAATTTACAACTATCTTGGCCAAAAGATAATGTTTTATAACTTTGCAGGCGATTTGTTAAACACACTTGATGTTTCAGATTTAAGCAATGGTATATATATCTTTAAAATACTTGTTGGAAATAAGATTATTGCTAGAGAAAAAGTAGTAATTGAAAAATAAATAAAATTAAGCTAAAAAATTATACAATGGATCTTCCTGAAAAATATTAAAGTATATGTTAATGGGTATTTGACTTCAATTTTAGGTAGGCAATAAATTTATATAATTAAAAAATTAGTTATTCGTTAGCATTACCATAGCACACGGTTTAAACCGTGTGCTATGGTAATGCAATAATATTTGGTCAATAATTTTAACCATTTTCAATTATTTTTATTTCTTCTTCGGTCAGGTCATAAAGTTTATAAATCAGATTGTCTATTTTTTTAGCAGATTTCCCTAAAAAATATTAGACTAAATATGTAAATGTTATTGGGTATTTGATTTTAATTTTATGTAGGCAATAAATTCATATTATTAAAAAACTAGATTTCCTCAATAACCATAAGACTATTGAGCCATTAAAAGTTTATTAATTCTGGAAAATATCCGATATTAATAACAATTTTAGTTAAATATTTTATTATCCTATGATTGTATTATTAATAAAAATTAGGTTCTATAACATTTATTGTGGGTTAATTATTTTACCACAAAGGGCACAAAGATATTATACAAAGTTCACAAAGAGTAGACTATTAACCCTGACCTTTAGGTCAGGGTATGGCATAAAAAAAGCTATGGGCTTTAGCCCTGAAAAACAAAATCCCAAAATCCTTTAATCCCCAAAATCATGGTTCAGACAATTAATTCTATCATTCTCTGTGTTCTTTGTGCCTTCTTTGAGAACTCTGTGGTTAATATTTAACTATGCAATAATAAATAAAATTCATTTTTATAAAATTTCTCTTTTTTAATCTTTACCCATACAAAACGTTATAGAACCAATAAAATTATAAGAACGGAAAAATTAATAAAACTTTAATCTAATAAATTATGAAAAAAATTATAAAAAAAATTGGGTTATTTGAATTTTTTTTTGTATATTTGTTTTTTAATTTTAAAAATATAAAAATATGAAAGTAACAAAAATATTATTCTTAATTCTTGCAATCATTTGTTGCTTAGCTTCTAGTTGCAAAAAAAGACCGACTTATTACATGCCACAGGAATTTAAAGACTATGTTGATTTCCCTGTTGGCTCTTACTGGGTTTATGAAGATTCTGTATCTGGTATAAAGGATAGTATATACCTATATGGAAGAAATTTGACAATTTACGAATGTGAATATAATTATTGTAACTATGAAAAATTAGAGCAAAATTTTTATTGTTTGTATTGGCAACAATGTAGTGGGATTAGTATGGTTGAAGAGATTGATCCTTTAATTTATACATATATAGGACCATTAGGTTATTATTTTGGCGATTGCAATGTCGGAACAAATGTTTATAATGGAGAATATTTAGCATATTATGATTCATTAAATATAAACAATAAATGGTATAAAGAAGTAAAATGTTTCTGTCGTAATAATATTGGTTGGAATAACGATCTAATATATTATTGGGCAAAAGATATAGGTGTTATTCGTAAAGAAGAACCAACATCACCATCTTCAGATACAATTTTAGTATGGAATTTAAAATCGTATCATATAAATAATTAAAACTTAAAAATTATGAAAACAAAATTTTACCTTTTTATATTAATAATATCAATCTTATGCTTAGCATCTGATTGTGGTAGAGATAATATACCGACTTATTACATTTCTTATGAAATGAAAAAGTATATTGACTTTCCTGTAGGTTCATTTTGGGTTTACCAAGATTCAGTGTCAAATAAAATTGATAGTATCTTACTGGAAAAAACAAATAATGAAATAATTAGCATGAATAATTATAACTATAAATATGAATCTATAAAACAAATTCATTTTTCTACCTATAAGGATAGCTTAATAAGTAGCACTATATATACTGATTGCTTTGAAAATACAAATATTTGTTTTATTTATTCTGGAATTGGTATATATATTGGAGATGTTCCGTTAGGTAATATTTTTTCAAATATTAAGTATGTATGTCTTTACGACTCTATTCAAATTAACAATGTTTGGTATGAAAAAGTAAAAAGATTTGATGATATTAATAATGGGAATCAATTCTATTGGGCACCAAATATTGGGTTAGTCAAAAAAAATATTATTGCTCAAGATAAAAACTGGCTATTAACTTATTGCTATATTAATAATTAAAACTTAAAAATTATGAAAAAAATTACACTTTTAATTATTATTCAATTGTTTACAATTCAAATAACATATCTTTATGCTATAGAAACTAATCCTGCATATGGAGAAGTAATTAGCAAAGAATATAATATTGTAAATGGCACATTTAATTTTACAATTGAATATAAATTTATTGATACTGTTACATTTGCTTATAATAAAAGTGCACAATTTATTTTACCTGATGGGTGGAGTGCTAATATAGCACCCGTAATAAAAGGCAATGTATATTATCCTGAAGATACAATACTACTCACAGTTACAGTAAATTATCCTGTTAATAATTTGCCATTTTATCCAAAAAAAATTAGTATTATACAATTTGTTACATCTGATAATACTATTGAAAAAGAAATCTCAACATCTGCAATGGTTTATTTTACTCCATATAATACTATAGAGATATGGAATTTACAAGATTTTCAGAATTTACCGAGACGTTGGTTTACTCCTATAGAAAATCCTGATACAACACGTATCTATATAGACCCTAGTAATATTCCCGAATCAAATATTGATACAAGTGTTTATATTAATTGGGAAATAGGAGATTGGGAAGATGACTGGCAGGATGAATACAGAGAAGTAAAAATGCAAGGTTTGTCTTATGCTGTCTTAATGAAACCCGTACCTCCAGATTCTGTGGATTATTATAAAAGCATTGGAGATGGACCTGATTCAACAGATATATCTGGTGAAAAAAGTAAAAATTTCACAGGCGTTATTTATGGTCATTTATATACAAAAATTAAAAATGATTTAGGCGATCCCGCTTTAGTGGCATTAACAGGAATAAAAGTAAAATTAATGGATCAGGATAAATTATGGGCAGAAACTATTGAAACAACATATACAGATAATCATGGGTATTTTGAAATACATTATTCTACAAATCAAAAATTTGAAGGAGAAAAGATGGAACTTTTTCTTCGTTTTAAATCAAGAACAAATAGCGACTATCAAATACATTCAACTAATTTGATTGGAAGTAATTATAAAGTTAATTCAGAGCAAATATCAGCACCACAAAATGCAGGGTGGAATCAAATAGAAACAATATTAGCTTATGATGAAAGTAATTATTACGATGCTTTTAGAACAGTACACTGGGCTAATAATGGTTTTCGCTATTTTGAAGCAGAAAATAGACCGTTAGGAAAAAGATTAACAATTCATATTAATATGGATGTAATACCCTTTATAACAGGAAGTTTTTACATGTTAGGAAATATTTTTTTAACAGATCATGCTGGAGATAAAGAAAATACACCCTATCACGAATTTGGTCATTATACTATGTATAAATTACAAAGTAATAATTTTACATATCCTTATGGGGAAAATGGATGTGCTGATCATAGATGGGATAAAGAAAACACGAGCAGTCTTGCATGGGTTGAAGGTTGGGCTGATGCAATTCAAATGATTCTTGATGCTGCTTATTGGCAAGAAGACAGGGAGTATGGTCACGATGGTTCAACTTGGAATCCAGAGTCTGAAGTCAGGAACCATTTTTCATGGGAAATAGCAGATCCAAATGATTGGAGGATTATTAATGGATATCGTTCTGAATACTATATTGCTTGTGCTATTTATGATTTATGGGATGGCGCTTCAAAAGGTTTACCTCAAAGTATTCCAATCGGAGAAAACATGCCGGTTTTTCATGGTTGGAATGACTCAGGTCAAGGTAATACTGGTTGGGCAAGTATTGACGATGTGGAATTAAGTTTTTATAATATTTGCAAGCCATTAGTTGACCATCCAACAGGTATGCAAGGCTATATATCAGGTGATAAATGCATGAATATACATGATTATTACAGGTACTTAGTAGATAATATAAGTGATTGTAATCTTAAAGCAGATATTAGCAGGGTATTCAGAGAAAACAGAATACAATGGAATATAGCAGAATATGAATGGACATGGAATGTAACAAATTTATCTTCCGATTTTATTAGACAAACTGAGATAAAAGATGAAAGTGGTTATATAATATTAGGAGGTGTCCTTAATAGCAGAAACTGGACAGATAATTATTTAGTAAATTTTTATAATAAAAATAGTTTCAATGAATTTCGTTATTCAGCATATTCTACACAAGATTTAATAATAAGTGATAATTTATGGTTAGGAATTTGGGATACTTATTCAAATGTTTATAAAAGATCAGATTTATATTTAAATGATGCCGTGAGATACGATTATTTGGGAAATCCATCTGAAATACACGGAAATTATAAAACTTGCGGAGGTATTGAAATAGATTTGAAATATGGAAAACTTGAATTAGGCGGAGGTGGAAAAGTAAATACAACAGCAGATTTAATAATTACTGACAAATCATTATTACGTTTTAGAACTAATAGTAATTTGAATATCTTGACTGGATCTAGTATCATCATTAAAGAAGGAGGTACAATTTATATTGAAAACAATGCAGATATAGTACTACACGACAATTCAAAAATAATAGTAGAACCCGGCGGTTATATTTGTATAGAAGATGGAGCAGTAATCAATCTTGAAGGACCAAATAGCATTATTGAATTACAACCAGGCGCTTTATCAGGTTTAAATCCTGCATTAAATATTACATATTCACCAACTTGTATAAATCCCCAAGATGTTGATATAATAGGTCAAGGTCATATAGAATATATCTGTGAAGATTTTGCTGATTATACACATTATGACGAAACTATTGTTAATTATAGTGATATTTGGAATACAAAAGTATATCTTTTCAAAGAAAATTTAATAATAACTAATAATTCTTAACTAACAATAAATAACTCAGAATTGCAATTTGCAAAAGCAAAAAAAATAATTGTTGAGCCAGGATCAAAATTAATTCTTAATAATACAAAAGTAACTAATCTAGAACAATGTGGTATTATGTGGGAGGGCATAGAAGTCTGGGGCAACAAAGATTTACCTCAATATCCGCAAAGCAATCAGGGCGTAGTGGAATTAAAAAATGGTGCTACCATAAAAAACGCCCGCTGTGCTATTACCACCTGCCAAAAAGATACTGTTGGAAATATACTATGGAATTATACAGGCGGTATTATACATGCAAAAGATGCTCATTTTATTAATAACCGAAAAGCAATAGAATTCCTTTCTTATCATAATATTTTACCTAATGGTCGTGAAATTGATAATTCCAGCTATTTTAATAACTGCAATTTTGAAACAAATGCACAACTATCAGACCCAGGCACACTCCCTGAAACATTTGTAAGTTTAAATGATGTGAAAGGCGTCAAATTTTTGGGCTGTACTTTCCAAAATATAGCCCCAACAGGTGTTTATTCAACCATATATAGAGGCAATGGTATTACCAGCATTGATGCAAATTATGAGGTTAAACCATTATGTTTAAGTCCTTATATATATCCTTGCACTGAATACCAGCCAAATACTTTTAAAAATCTGTATTATGGTATTTATGCCAGTAATACAAACCCTGCAATAACATTAACAATTAGCGGGAATAATTTTGATAATAATCATAGAAGTATATTTTTAAAAAGTATAAATAATGCTACAATTACTAAAAATAATTTTGATATAGGAGCTACTATTGGGAATATAAATGATCAAACTAATGAACGTGAAGAATGTGAAGCATGTGATGTGTTTAACCGTTCTTATTCTTATGGAGTGTACTTAAAAGAATGTTCAGGTTACAAAGTAGAAGAAAATAATTTTTCTACATCTCATGATGGACATGCAGGAATTATTGTTAATAATTCAGGAACAAAGGCTAATGAAATTTATAGTTGACTTACGTAATGCACCGCAACAAGGAGAAACCTTAGACGACAATATTACTAATCATCAAATTCAGTTTGTTAAAATATATCCCAATCCTGCAGAAAATACAATAACAATAGAATTATCAGCAGAATTAGATAATAAAAATATATCTGTAGAAATTTACAACTATCTTGGCCAAAAGATAATGTTTTATAACTTTGCAGGCGATTTGTTAAACACACTTGATGTTTCAGATTTAAGCAATGGTATATATATCTTTAAAATACTTGTTGGAAATAAGATTATTGCTAGAGAAAAAGTAGTAATTGAAAAATAAATAAAATTAAGCTAAAAAATTATACAATGGATCTTCCTGAAAAATATTAAAGTATATGTTAATGGGTATTTGACTTCAATTTTAGGTAGGCAATAAATTTATATAATTAAAAAATTAGTTATTCGTTAGCATTACCATAGCACACGGTTTAAACCGTGTGCTATGGTAATGCAATAATATTTGGTCAATAATTTTAACCATTTTCAATTATTTTTATTTCTTCTTCGGTCAGGTCATAAAGTTTATAAATCAGATTGTCTATTTTTTTAGCAGATTTCCCTAAAAAATATTAGACTAAATATGTAAATGTTATTGGGTATTTGATTTTAATTTTATGTAGGCAATAAATTCATATTATTAAAAAACTAGATTTCCTCAATAACCATAAGACTATTGAGCCATTAAAAGTTTATTAATTCTGGAAAATATCCGATATTAATAACAATTTTAGTTAAATATTTTATTATCCTATGATTGTATTATTAATAAAAATTATTATTTCGATTAATAATTTTGAAAAAGCTTTTGTACAATTCCTTTTCTCATAATTTATTATTTAATAATTTTGTACATAATTAATCAAAAACTCATTATGGAAGAAAAAATTATCAAACTAGGTAATAGAGTTCTAAAAGACAAACTAGAAAATCAAGGAATGAGAAATAAGCTTATTAAAGAAATAGAAAATAAAGGGATAAAAGATCAAAATGTATTAAAAGCTATGAGTGCTATTCCTAGACATTTTTTTCTACCTGCTGGATTAGAACATTTTGCTTATTTAGATAAGCCATTTGATATTGGTGAAGGACAAACTATTAGTCAACCTTACACAGTAGCTTTTCAAACAGAATTATTAGAAGTTAAACCTAAAATTAAAATATTAGAAATAGGTACTGGTAGTGGCTATCAAGCTGCTGTACTTTCACATATGGGTGCAGAGGTGTTTACTGTAGAACGTATAGAAAAATTATACTTAAAAGCTAAAGAACTTTTAACTGCTCTTGGATACAATAATGTTCGTTGTTTTCTAGGTGATGGATATGAAGGATTAGAGCAATACAGCCCTTTCGATAGAATTTTAATAACTGCTGCCATAGATGAAATTCCAGAAAAAATAAAACGTCAGTTAGTAATTGGTGGTATTTTAGTAGCTCCTATTAATAACCAGAGTGGTATTCAGATAATGCATAAAATCATTAGAATCGATGAAAACAATTTTAATGTCGAGTATCATGGTAGTTTTAGTTTTGTTCCTATGCTACCAGGAATTAAAAAAGAATAAAAAAAGTATTAAAGAAATTCTTTAATACTTTTTTTAAATGTTATTATAATAAAATATATTATTTAGGTTCAAAATGATATTCTAATATGTCGCTATTTATTTCTTTTTTTAGCCATAGTTCTTCTTCCATTAATTTTAATATTTTTAAAGTATCTTTTGATGGGGTATCATCATCTGTATTCATTGTTAAAATGATTTTTTCCGAGTTATCATAAAATTCCCATTGTCCTGTTTGTGCTACTGCGATGCCTAAGTAATAAACTGTGATAAAAACATCTCCATCCTTTTGAAATTCTATTGTAGTTTTTTGTTGATCAGAACTTAGTATTGTTTCAGAACCATTAACAAGGATTTTTACTGGTTTCCATATATTACACAATCTTTCAGTTTTTGATCTCAAGCTTATGCTAGGACCTTCTTCATATTTATTGCAACTTGTTAAAAATAAAAAAGTTGCAACCAATAACATTACTATTAAACTATTCTTTCTCATAATTTTGATTTTTTAGAGTTTTAATATGCAAATTTATATAAAAATTTTTAAAATATTCAATTTTATTGAAATAAAAAAACCTTTGATTTTACATCAAAGGCTTTTTTTTAATTACATATAAGAAAAAAATTAATTTTCTTCTTGTTTTTCTTTGATTTTTTCTTCTATATTAGGTAATTGCAAACTAAAATTTTTGCGTTTATTTTCTGCCAATAATAGGAAAGCAAATAAAATAGAGATGGCACTTAATCCTGCAAAAATTATCATAGGTAGAGTATAATCATAAGTATTTACTAATTTACCGTCTCTCATTATTTGTCCAGAGATGCAATATTTATCTAGTACCCAACCGATTAACATTGGTACACCCATTAGTCCCCAATTTTGAATCCAGAAAATGAGAGCATAGGCAGTACCTAACTCTGACTCAGGAATAATTTTGGCTACAGATGGCCACATAGCAGAAGGTACTAATGAAAACCCAATTCCTAATAAAACAACTAATATAACAGCTATAGCTACACTATGTAATCCAGGAATAGAAAAAATTAAGTGTACAAGTGTTATTAAAAATGAACCTATTATCATTATAGTGACGCCTTTACCAATTCTATCATAAATATTGCCAAAAATTGGTGTTAATAAAATAGTACCAAATGGTAAAATACCAGGTATAATACCAGCAATAGATGGATCTACATTAAATTTATTAACCATTAAATCACTAGCATATTTTAGAAAAGGAAAAACAGCAGAATAGAATAATACACACATGATAGCGATATACCACCAAGCTTTGTTTGATAGTATATGTCCAATACTTTTTATTCTAAATTCTGATGCAGGTTTATTATCTTTAGTGATGCCATCGCTCTCATCTAATCTTTTATCCATAAAAGTATAAATAAAAAAGGTAATAAAACCTATACATAATAAAATTAATCCAAACATAATGGGTTTAGATACACTACCCATAGATTCAGCAATTAGTGGAGCAAAGATAAGAGCTAAAGCAGAGCCTATACGAGCAGTAGCCATTTCTAGACCCATTGCTAGAGCCATTTCTTTTCCCTTAAACCATTTAACAATAGTTTTAGAAACTGTAATACCTGCCATTTCTACTCCTACTCCAAAGATAGCAAATCCGATAGATGCCCAAAATACTTGCCCTCTCATATGCAAGAATAAAAAGTTCACAATATGGTCATTTAACTCTGGTGTGCTGATAGCCCAATATTTAATTGCTGTACCTATAAGCATTATACTAGCACTAAGCATACATGTAAATCTAATACCTGCTACATCGAGGATTATACCACCTAATATTAGCATTAGACAAAATACATTTATCCAACCATAAGCACCAGTAAATACACCATATTCTGTACTTGACCACTGCAGTTCAGCTTCCACTAATGGCTTTAATGGAGACATAACATCTGAAATGAAATATCCTGTTAACATAGTGAAAGCTACGAGAATCAATGCTGTCCATCGCATTGTTTTAGATTCTCTTAATGAAGTTGTAATTTTTTCCATCATAGTTTTTCTTATTTTTTTTAAAAATTTTTGCAAATATAAATTAATTTTTTTTCCTTCAAAATAATTTTTACAAATTAAATATAAAAAATAAGGAAGCAGTGTTTTATGCTTCCTTATTTAATAATAGTTTTGTATCAATTATCCTTTGATTTCCCAAGTATCACCACTATTCAGGAGATCATCCATGCATTTAATATTAGATTTAGCTTTCACCATACTAATTTGTTCCTCCATTAGATCATCATATGTAGGAGCAGGAGTATTTCTTATCACACCAAAAACCCAGGGATGATGCATTTTTGCTAACATCAAATGAATAAATGGAGAAGGAGTTTTAGCATCATGGACTAAAATATCTTTTTCAGTAATTCCATTTTCGCCTATAGTTACAACTTCTAAATTAAAATTATTTAAAACTAATCCTTTGTCTTTATTTTTACCAAAAATCATTGGTTTACCATCTTCTACGATTAAAACATTATCATCACGATTTTCTTTATTAGTAATTTCACTATAAGCACCATCATTAAAGATTACGCAATTTTGAAAAATCTCGACAACAGAAGTGCCATCATGCTCAGCAGCTTCGAAAAGCACATTAGTAGTGAGATCTACCAATATATCTAATGAACGCGCAAAGAATGTACCTTGTGCACCTAATACTAATTCACCTGTTGTGAAAGGATGCTCTATAGTACCATAAGGAGAAGTTTTAGTTACAGCTCCCAAAGGTGAAGTAGGTGAATATTGTCCTTTAGTAAGTCCATAGATTTGATTATTAAAAAGTATAATATTCATATCTAAATTTCTTCTAACAACGTGGATGAAATGATTACCACCAATAGCTAAAGAATCACCATCACCAGTAGCTACCCATAAGCTCAATTTAGGATTAGCAATCTTCACACCTGTAGCAATAGCATTAGCCCTACCATGTATACCATGGAAACCATAAGAATTGACATAATAGGGTAATCTAGAACTACAACCTATTCCAGACACAACTACATAATTTTCTTTTTTATAGCCAATCTCAGCAAAAACCTTTTTTAATGAATTGACTATCATATGATTACCACATCCTGGGCACCATCTTATTATTTGATCACTTTCAAAATCTTTCGGTGTTAATGGTACATCAGATTTAGGAATTGTATTATTTATTGATTTTTTCATGATATTAAAATTTTATGAATTTAATAATTCTGTAAATGCATTTTCTAACTCTTTCACTGTGAAAGGTTGCCCTTGAACTTTATTATATTGATGGAATTCAATATCTTGATAGTTCATTCTGAGAATATTAGCAAATTGTCCTCTATTAAGCTCACAGACAATAACTTTTTTACCAGATTTCAATATTTCATGAGTATTTAGAGGTAATGGATTAATATATCTGAAATGAGTATGTGCAATTTTATAACCTTTTGCAGTTAGATTTTGTATAGCACCCTCCACTTGACCTTTAGTACCACCCCAGCTAACAACTAATAAATCCGAATCTTCTGGACCAGTAATTCTTTGCATAGGCCATTTACGAGCTATACGTTTAATTTTTTCTTCTCTGTTAATTACCATTTTTTCATGATTTTTAGCATCTGTAGTTACTTCTCCATAGATATGAGATTTTTCTAAACCACCAACTCTATGCTGTAATCCAGGAGTACCTGGGATAGCCCATTTTCTCACAAACCATTCTTCATCACGCTCATAAGGATAATACTTAACATTAGGATCAGCAAAAGGAGGATGTATTTCAGGTAAATCTTCCATTTTAGGAATACGAAATACACTAGAACCTAAACCAATATATCCATCAGAAAGTAAAATAACAGGAGTCATATGTTCCAATGCTATTTTAGCAGCTTCAAAAGCAGCAAAAAAGCAATCTACTGATGATGATGCAGCGATAATAGGAATAGGTGCTTCGCCATTACGACCAAACATAGACATATATAAATCTGCTTGCTCACTTTTGGTAGGCATACCAGTAGAGGGACCAGCTCTTTGTACATCTACGATTACTATTGGTAACTCAGTCATAACTGCTAACCCCATAGCTTCTACTTTTAACGATAATCCAGGCCCAGAGGTAGTAGTAGCTGCTAATGAACCAGCAAAACTAGCTCCTATAGCAGATGTTATGCCTGCTATCTCATCTTCAGCTTGAAATGTTTTAACTCCTAATTCTCTATGTTTAGAAAGTTCAACTAAAATTTCTGTTGCAGGAGTAATAGGATAAGAACCAATAAATAAATGAAGACCTGCTTTTTCTGCAGCTGCCATTAAACCCCATGCAGTAGCTACATTCCCTTGTATATCTCTATATTTTCCTGGTAAAAGTTCACATTTTGCTAAATAAAATTTAGGAAAATTTTCTATAGTTTCGCTATATTTATAACCATGTTCTAAAGATTTTAAATTAGCTTCTATTAATTGAGATTTATTTTTAAATTTATTATTAATATAGTTAATAGCAGGCTTTAGGTCGAAACCAAACATATTATATAGTAATCCAAGAATAAACATATTTTTTGTTCTCTCTGCATTTTTTTTATCTAAATCACTATTAATATTGATGACCATTTCAGAAGCAGGAATTTGTAATACTGTATAATTAGATAAACTGTTATCTTCTAAAGGATTAGAAGTATATCCAGCAGTTTCTATACTACGAGTAGTGAAATTAGAACTATCGACAACAATGATACCACCTTGTTTAACATTTTTTAGATTTACCTTTAATGATGCAGGGTTGAAACAAACTAAAACATCATATTCATCACCAGGTGTCAAAACTTTTTTATTACTAAAATGTATCTGAAACCCAGATACACCAAAAGTAGTATTGCGAGGTGCTCTAACCTCTGCAGGAAAATCTGGAAATGTAGCCATATCTAACCCTATATGTGCTAAAGTATCAGCTAAGATATTTCCCGAAAGCTGAATACCATCTCCAGAATCACCAACAAATTTTATAACAATGTCATTTACTTGCTTTTTGCCCGACATTGGCTTGGATTCTTCATTCATAATTTAAATCTTTTTTTCTTGCAAAATTAGATGTTTTTTTTAATAAAAACTAAAATTAATATTTATTGATTTTAGAAAAATTGATTTATTTTGCATAAAATTAAATAATATTATGAAAATTGTTATAATAGGGACTGGCTACGTAGGATTAGTTACAGGAGTTTGTTTTGCAGAGGTTGGAGTAGAAACTGTTTGCATTGATATAGACAAAAATAAAATAGAAAATCTCAAAAAAGGAATTTCTCCAATATATGAACCAGGATTAGATGAATTAATAGCAAAAAATTTAGAAAGAGGTAGATTAAGTTTTGACACTGATATTTCAAAAGTTTTAGATGGTGCAGAAATGGCTTTTATAGCAGTAGGTACACCACCTGATGAAGATGGAAGTGCTGATTTAAAATATGTACTTGAGGTTGCTCATAATATTGGAAAATATATGAACGACTATCTAGTCATTGTTACTAAAAGCACTGTACCAGTAGGCACAGCCCCAAAAGTAAAAGAAGCTATCCAATTTGAATTAAATAAACGTAACCTAAACATTGATTTTGATGTAGCATCAAATCCAGAATTTCTAAAAGAAGGTGATGCAATAAATGATTTCATGAAACCTGATCGCATAGTTATAGGTGTAGAGTCAGATAGAGCTAAAGAAATTTTTCAAAGATTATATAAACCTTTCACTCTTAATGGGCATCCAATAATGTTCATGGATATACCATCAGCAGAAATGACCAAATATGCTGCAAATGCTATGTTAGCGACACGTATTAGTTTTATGAATGATATAGCTAATCTATGTGAAATTTTAGGTGCAGATGTTAATATGGTTAGACTTGGTATAGGTTCTGATCCCAGAATAGGTAGTAAATTTTTATATCCAGGAATAGGCTATGGAGGTAGTTGCTTTCCAAAAGATGTAAAAGCACTTATTAAAGCAGGTGAAGATAACAATTATCCTCTACGACTCTTGCAAGCTGTAGAGAACATTAATGAAGATCAAAAGAGCATATTAGTTGATAAATTAATAAAATTCTATAATAGTGATATATCTGGTAAAAAAATTGCACTATGGGGATTATCTTTTAAACCCAATACTGATGATATGAGAGAGGCACCATCATTAGTGATTATTGATAAATTATTAAAACACAATGCACAAGTAAGTGCTTATGATCCTGCTAGCATGGAAGAAACAAAAAGGAGAATAGGTAATGTCATTAATTATGCTAGTGATATGTACGAAGCAGTGAAAGATGCTGAAGCTCTAATATTAGTAACTGAATGGTCAGAATTTAGATTACCAGATTGGTCTTTAATAAGAGATTTGATGAGAACACATTTAGTATTAGACGGTAGAAATATCTATGATGCTAGTGAAATGAAAGAGATGGGGTTTTATTATTATTGTATTGGTGTAAAAACTGATAGATAAAGAAGTGAAAAAATAAGCTTTAGCGAAAAGACGACTTGGAGACTGGGTGACTGAGTGATAAAGAGAGTGCGTGAGTAGTAGCTATTGAGATTAGAGTAAATATAGAAATATAATTATTAAAGTCTCTTCAAAAAATTATAAAATATTAAAAATGATACATAAAAGAATTTTAGTTACAGGAGGTGCAGGATTCATAGGATCTCATTTATGTGAAAAGTTATTAAATGAAGGTAATGAAGTAATCTGCTTAGATAATCTTTTTACATCTACAAAAGATAATATTGCTCCATTAATGGATAATAAATATTTCGAATTTATTAGGCATGATATCATACAACCAATTCATTTAGAAATAGATGAGATATATAATTTAGCTTGTCCAGCTTCGCCAATTCATTATCAATATAATCCTATTAAGACTATTAAAACATCTGTTATGGGAGCAATAAATATGCTTGGATTAGCTAAAAGAGTAAAAGCTAAAATTCTGCAAGCAAGTACAAGTGAAGTCTATGGAGATCCATTGGTACATCCACAATATGAAGAATATTGGGGGAATGTGAATCCAATCGGGCCACGTTCTTGTTATGATGAAGGCAAGCGTTGTGCTGAATCATTGTTTATAAATTATTATTTTCAAAACAAAGTAAGAATTAAAATAGCACGAATTTTTAATACTTATGGACCACGCATGCATCCTAATGATGGTAGAGTAGTTTCTAACTTTATTATTCAAGCAATACAAAATAAACCTATAACGATATATGGTGATGGAAGCCAAACGAGAAGTTTTTGCTACGTAGATGATATGCTTGATGGATTAATAAAATTGATGAATACTAATGATGAAATCATTGGGCCAATAAATTTAGGTAATCCATCAGAATTTAAAATTATCGAATTAGCAGAATTGATAATAGATTTAACTAGCTCAAAATCGCAAATAATACATTTGCCATTACCTGAAGATGATCCAATAAGAAGACAACCAGACATAACCAAAGCCAAATCAATATTAGAATGGCACCCAAAGATTAGTCTAAAAGATGGATTAATAAAGACCATAGAATATTTCGAAAGATTAATGATAGAGGGGAATTTATAAAAGGGATTAATAAAGGGAAAAGGTATGGGTTATAACATTTTTTAAATGTTTCAAACAGTATATGATATTTTACTTACTCTAAAATATTCATACCAGGCAAATCTATCCGACGATGCAAGGTTAAGCATTCTGCCAGTATTACTGATTATACCTTCTGACAAGTATTTACCTATCGCTACATACCACATAATGTAGTTTTGCAAGTATTTGGTTGCTACTCCTCTAAACTTCGAATATATCCATTTAGTGAATTCCTCTGACTTAGCCTTCACTATAGCTGTGCTGTAGACACCTCGCTTCTTCCTTCTGGCTCCTACTATCTCTTTATGTTTAACTTTGCTCTTTCTTATGTGTCTGAATGCGTATTTAGTACCTGTGCATAATACTGCATCTTCTGTTATTCTACCTTTTAGAAATTTCTCAATGTCTTCTTGCTTTGCTCTGTTGCTCTCAGTGTTCCTAAATAGTATATTTCCACTTCTATCCGTTGCAACTATTACAGCCACTTTTTTGGGCTTTTTTCTCATCGCTCGTTTCATTTCTTTTACACTTGAATACTGTCTACCCTTTTCAGAATAATCCATCAGCAATTCGTCTATTTCTACTATGCCAAAGAAGTTTACATTTTTGTCAAAATTCTTTAAAGCAGCTAATATTTTGTGTCGCCAAGTGAAGCTTGTTGGCAGACTTATGCCAACCTCTCTAGCACAAGCTCTGAGACTTTTACCTGCTACCATACAACGAATGTACTCGAGCATGAGTTGAGATTTCTGTAATCGATACACAAAAGTGCCAGTAGTAATTCTAAACTGTCTACCACAATGCTTGCAAAGATAATTTTGCATACCTTTTTGTTTGCCATTTCTTACAATATTGTTGCTACGACAGTTAGGACATAGTGGAGGAGTACTTTGAAGTTTCAAACCTTGGTAATCTACTACGTCAGCTTCGTTCTGTAGTAGGAAATCGTAGAGTTTATCATAGAATGCTTTAGAGTCTTCCTTACTCATAGCCAGATGTTCATTAATATTATTGACTAAAGTCTTCATAAATATTGAATTTTTGACAAATATACATAATAATTTTAATATGATATTAATATCATTAATTATTTTAAACATAGATATTAAAATAACAAATTTTAGCACTTTTTTTGATTAATGAATATTAAAAATATTTTACTAATTCAGAAATATATTAATTCATCAACTAAAACGTCATTTTCATCATAAGGTATTGTTTGAAAAACTTGTTCTTCAAAGGCGATACCTATTGTATAAGCATTAGGTATTTTAGTTAAAAATCTATCATAAAATCCTAGTCCTCTACCTAGTCTATGGCCTTTAACATCAAAAGCTAAACCTGGTACTATCACTAACTCTATTTTGTCTAATAAAGGATATTTAGGCCCTACTGGCTCCATTATGCCATATTCATTAGGAAACATATTAGTAGTACCTTTAAAAAATACAGGTTCTATGTCTAGATCTTTTACCCTTGGTAAGATAATTAATTTTAAGTTTAGTCTATCAACATCTATTATAAAATCATGAGAGGGCACCTCATGATCAAAAGACCAATAAGCCATCACTACTTTTGCAGTTCTAAATTTTGGATGTCTAGAAATGGCAAACCATAGGTCATTAGCTTTTTTTTCCATTAAATCTTCGTCTAAAGATTTCAAGATTTTTTTAACGTATTGCCTAGCACTTTTTTTGTCTTTGATATTTTTAGGTAATTTATTCATAATTAATGTTTTAAATTTCTATCACTAATAGTTTTGAGTATTTGATTTTCTAATTTTTTTAATAATTGGAATTCTACTAATAATTTTTGTTGTTCGTCTAAATCTGCAGTTTTGCCTAATTGTTCGCATTTAGCATTTTTTAATTTGCTTATTATTATTGCTTTGTACTCTAAAACAGCAGATTCTACTTCTTTATTAAATAAATATTCATTATTTTCTATTGTACTAATTTCGATTTTAAATTTCTTTTTCCAATTATCACTGAGCTTAAATGTATCTAATAATAAATCATAAATTATACCTTGCTCATCTGGATTTAAAAGGCTTATGATATCATTTATAACAATATTATTATTAGATGTATATTGGTTAATGATTAATTGATAAATATTATTATAAAATACAAAACTAATTTCATCTTTTTTAAGTTCATTGTATATAAATTCCCATGCAGGAATATTTATAGTAATTGGCAAATTATTTTCATCTCTATCGTCGAAAGCTAATATTTTATTACCAAAATGAAGTAGGATAAATAAGATTCGTTTTTCATGTTGAGCTATTTTATCATCAATGGAAGAGGGAATATAATTAGAAGATTTAAGATTGGATTTCTTTTGATCTATAAAAGAAGAATTGTTAAACTCTTTTTTAAATTTTCCTCTTAATATACGCTGAAATTCATCTCTGAGTGTAAATTCATCAATATTAAATTTTTTAGAAATATAAATTAAATATTCAGCTTGTACTAAAGGGTCTGAAATGTGAGATAGAGATAATAATATATCGCGAATAACTTCAGCTTTTTTTATAGGATCGTTAGTATCATTGGGTAGCAGATGTTGTACCTTGTAATCAATAAAGATAACTTTATTTTTATCTAAATAATCTGTAAGTTCAGTTGTAGAAACCTTATGAGCAAAAGAATCTGGATCTTCACCATCAGGGAAAGAAACTAAATAAACATTTAAATCTTCTTCTAATAACATATCAATCGCTCTAAAAGATGCTTTAATACCAGCATTATCAGCATCATACATTAAACATACATTATTAGTAAAACGATGTATTGCTTTTATCTGATCTTGAGTAAGGCTAGTGCCAGCAGAAGCTACCACATTTTCTACACCTGCTTGTACAAGGGATATAACATCTAAATACCCTTCAGTGAGATAACATAAATTTTGTTGTGCAATGGATTTTTTAGCAATATTTAAATTGTATAGAACGTTACTTTTATTATAAACAAGAGTTTCAGGAGAATTTAGATATTTTGCAGCATTTGGAATATTACCAATAGATCTACCTCCAAAACCTATCACTCTCCCACCCAAATTAAAAATTGGGAAAATAATTCTACCTCTAAATCTATCAGCTAAACTATCAGGTACTATTAATCCAGCTTTAACTAAATCATCAGTCGAATAACCATTCTTAATAGCATAATTTTTAAATGCATCACGAGTATTGGGGCTATAACCAAGATTGAATTTTTGGATAGTAAAATCAGATATACCACGATGATGGAGATAAGATAAAGCAGAATTTACGCCTTCTTCAGATTTCCAAAGTTGATTTTTAAACCATTCAAGAGCTAAATTATTAATGATAAAGATTTTTTCTTTTTCATCTTTCTGTTCATCAATCTGAGAATCATCTTCATCAATAGGTATTTGATATTTTTTTGCCAAAAATCTAATAGCATCTGGGTATGAAAGTTGCTCAACTTTCATTAAAAAATTGATTACATTGCCACTCTCACCACAACCGAAACATTTATAAATACCTTTATCTGGAGAAACACTAAAAGAGGGGGTTTTTTCATTATGAAAAGGGCATAATCCGAAAAGATTATTCCCCTTTTTTTTCAAAGAGACATATTCACCAATAACTTGATCAATAGGGACATTCTCAAGAATAAAATCAATAGTAGATTTCCTAATCATAATCAGCAAAGGTAAGAAAAAAAACTGAGATAAGAAAGAATTTTAAGGGGTAAGTAAAAGATTAATCTTTTAAAATTAATATTGGATTTAATCTCAACTCCATATA
>ERZ795032.421-NODE-421-length-48584-cov-217.611078_pt1 | contig 48584 bp, 45 predicted proteins | sample MGYA00375124_ERZ795032 | MGnify/ENA primary metagenome ERZ795032 (study PRJEB30167, sample SAMN05720154) | activated sludge metagenome | isolation source: Anaerobic digester | place: China | collected 2015-12-16 ...
TCCCGGTAATTACCGGTCCGAAAAGAGTTTTAACCGGTCAAACCGCCATTGATCACTTGGGAGCCGACATCCTGATCTGCGACGACGCCTTTCAGCACCGGCAGCTATTCCGGAATATCAACCTGGTGCTGCTGGACAGCGAAAAGCCGTTGGGAAACGGGTACCTGTTACCGCGGGGGATACTGCGTGAACCTCCTTCAGCGCTGCGCCGGGCGGACGCTTTTATTCTGACGAGGTCGAAAAAAGAGACAACGGGAATAATCAACAGATTAGGCCAGGTTAAGTATGTTCCTGTTTTCCGGAGCTATCACCAACCCGTCGGACTCGTCAGCGGCGATTACACCCGGCAATTGACACTTACTCAATTGAAAGATAAAAAAGTTTACGCCTTTTCCGGCATTGCCCGGCCCGAGTCGTTTGAAAAAGGAATCGCCGATGCGGGAGCGAAAATTATAGCCTTCGATGTTTTCCCCGACCATCATCGTTACAACCTCGGGGAACTGGAAAAGATTCGCCATAATTTTTTAAAAACCGGAGCTGATTTTCTTCTGACAACGGAAAAAGACGCCATGCGCCTGCAGGAATTTACCGAATTTCTAAGCGATGTTTATTTATTGTGTATTAAAATGGAGATAATTCCTGACCCGGACGCATTGAAAAAGTTTATTTTGGAAAAGTTGGGGGAAAGCAGACCGAAGGCTGAAGACTGAGGGGTGAAGGCTGAAGGTTGGAGGCTGAAGTGGTATGAAAAATAAAGAGGATTACAGGCGTGAAGCTGAAGATTAATAAAAAACTGCCGCTGGACGGCATCAACAAAATTTTGATCAGAGGAACCAACTGGATAGGCGACGCCATTTTAACGGTACCCGCTGTCGATTCCATCCGGGCGGCTTATCCCAGGGCGCACATTGCGGTGCTCGCCAAACCATGGGTGGCCGATATTTACAAAATGTTTACTGCCGTGGACGAAGTTATCATTTACCAAAAGGAATATGATAACGCTATGGGCGTCTTTCGTCTGGCTAAATTGCTGAAAAAAAGGAAATTTGATCTGGCGATCCTGCTGCAAAACGCCATCGAAGCGGCGATAATAGCGTTTGCCGCCGGGATTCCCCGGCGCGCCGGCTACGACTCGGACTTTCGTAGGATATTGCTTACCCATAGCGTGCATCGCAGCGAAGAAATTAGAAAACTGCATCAAACGGATTATTATCTGGAAATGGTTAAAGCTCTGGGCTGCGCTGCCGTGAATAAGGAAATGCACCTGGAGACAAAGATCAGCCGGCAGGAAGCCGCAAGCGTCCGGCAAAAATATCTGCCCGATCCCAAAAAGGAAATTATCGGCATCGCTCCGGGAGCTGCCTACGGCCCGGCCAAAAGATGGTTTCCGGCAAGATTTGCAGCGGTAGCCGATAAAATCGCCGGCGCCTTCGCGGGTCAGATAATTCTGCTGGGCGGCAAATCCGACAATGACGCAGCCGAAGAAGTACGCAGCCTCGCCCAGACCAGCGTGCTCAACCTCGCGGGCAATACCAACTTGAAAGAAGCGGTTTTGTTGATTTCACAATGCCGGTTGTTTATCAGCAATGACTCCGGACTTATGCATGTAGCCGCTGCATTAAACATACCGACCATCGCCATTTTCGGCTCGACTAATCCGCAGACCACGTCGCCCGTCGGCAATCAGTCTGTTGTCATCCATCGGGAAGTTTCCTGCAGCCCCTGCCTGAAAAAAACATGCCCCACTGACTTTAAGTGCATGGAATTAATTACCGTAGAGGATATTTGGCAGGCCGCACAAAAAATATTATTTATGTCCTCCGCCGGCGGAGGTGTCACGAAGTGACGGAGGTGGAAAAACATGAAAAAGAATGTAGCCGTTTTTCTGGACCGGGATGGAACCATTAATGAGGAAGTGGGTTATCTGGATAGTCCGGCTAAGTTGAAGATTATTCCGGCCGCTTATCAGGCAATAAAACTGATCAATGAAAACGGCATGAAGGCTGTCGTTATCAGCAACCAGGCAGGTGTGGCCAGAGGATTTTTCACCGAAGAATTTGTCCATGAAATTAACGATATCATTAAAGCTGATTTACTTAAACATGGCGCCGTGATCGACGAATTCTATTATTGTCCCCATCATCCGGAGCACGGCAAAGGCGAATATCTCCAAAACTGCAACTGCCGCAAGCCGGCGCCGGGAATGCTTCTGCAGGCCGCCCTCGAATTAAATATTGATTTGTCACTATCCTATTTTATCGGCGACAGACTTATCGACATGGAAACGGCAAAAAATGTAGGAGCAAAAGGCGTGCTGGTGAAAACCGGATATGGTGAAGATCTGCTGCGCGCGGAAGGACCGGACACGGCCACCCCGGAAAATGAGCCGGATTTCGTTGCCGCCGATATCCTGGAAGCCGTTTTGTTGATTTTAAAAGACCGGAAGCACAAATGAATATATTAATTGTCAAGCTCAGCGCCATCGGTGATGTAATTCATACACTCCCGTCTCTGGCCGCGCTGAGAGAACTTTATCCGGAAGCTCACATAACCTGGGTAGTGGAAGAAGCGGCGGCCGGTCTGGTGAACAACCATCCTCTGCTCAATGCGGTTCTGATTTCACGGCGCAAAAGCTGGATTAAATATCTGCGCAAGGGAGAATTTTCCCGCCCGTTGCGGGAAATGCGGGCTTTTCTCCGGGAATTGCGAAAGCGTCCTTATGATCTGGTCATCGATTTTCACGGCCTGCTGAAAAGCGCCCTGATTGTTCTCTTATCCGGCGGTAAAAGAAAGCTGGGCTACGACTCCATGCAGGAATTAAGCGGCCTGTTTTACAATGAAAAGATTCCCGAAGACATGAACAAGCATGCCGTTGACCGTTACCTGGATTTTCCACGCCACCTGGGAGCAAAAATTGCCAAGGCTCAATTCATCCTGCCTTCCGACAACGCCGCCCAAGCCAGAATTCAGTCGCTTCTGGAAAAATATCATCTCGAAAATAAAAAGTTTATCGCCGTCAATCCCGTTGCCTACTGGGAAACAAAACTCTGGGATGATGAAAAATTTGCCCGACTGGCGGATTTAATCAAAGCCAAGTTAGATATTGAAGTTGTCTTTACTGGAAGTGAAAAAGAGTCAATAGAAAAAATAACCGCCCGCATGCAGGACAAAGCGGTTAACCTGGCCGGTGAAACCACTCTTCCTCAACTGGCGTATCTGTATCAAAAGGCGTTGCTGCTTGTAACAACCGACTCCGGCCCCATGCACCTGGCGGCAGCTGTGGGAACTCCGGTCGTCGCGCTTTTCGGGCCGACCAATCCGCAAAGAACGGGGCCTTATGGTGAAGGACATACAGTCATCAGAGCCGACCTGCCCTGCAGCCCCTGCCTTCGGAAAGAATGCCCGAACACAAAATGTATGCAGGATATTCTGCCCGAACACGTCATGGCGGTAATCGAGGGAAAACTAGAAGGATTATAAAATGGCTTGGGATGAAAAACTGCTGGAAATTCTGGCGTGTCCGCAATGCCATAAGGCTGTGCGGCGGGATGAAAAATCAGGCGGGTTGATTTGTGACAACTGCAAATTACTTTATGAGGTCAGAAATGATATTCCGGTAATGCTTATTGAAGAGGCGAAAAAGCTTTGACAACAATTGATAAACAAGAAGAAGCAATAATTTTTAACCGAGCAGTTTTTCCACTGCCACCATCACCTTACCGGCATCTATTGTTTCCAGGCAACGGCTTGAACCGCTGCCGTCGCAGCCTTTTTGATGACAGGGGGAACAGTCCATGTCAGGAAACACCACTTGATTTTTCTTTCCCGGCGGCGCCCAGTCACGCCAATCGGAAGGGCCATATATAGTTACAGTCGGCGTACCAACTGCAGCGGCAATATGCGGCGCCGCACTATCTACTCCGATATGCAGACGGCTCATCTTCAAAAGTGCGCCGATTTCCCGCAGCGATGTTTTACCTGCCAGATTATAAACGGGTGATGAGATGCCTTGAAACATTTTTGCAGCGCGCTCTCTTTCTTCCTGTGAACCCACTATCACGGAAGGCAGGCCATACTTCTCCCAAATCGAAGACACCAAATTCCGCCATTTCTCACTTGCCCATTCTTTATAAGACCAGCGTGAAAACGGATTAATGCTGATCCAGCCCTTGTTTGCTGAAATTTTTTCCGCTGCAATAATTTGGAGAATTTTTTGTTCTGATTCGGCAGAGATAACCATCCGTGGGACTGATGTCTTTTCTTTGATGCCCAAGCCGCGGATAATTTTCAGCGATTGTTCAGCCGCACCGAAGACTCTTTTTCCGACCGGCTTCGGGTCGACGAGGTGTGTAAAAAAGCGATTACGCCAGGACAAACCGGGATAAAACAGCGCCGCCCGTATTTTTGCCCCGCTGAAAAATGATGTATATGCCCCCCGGTCATCGGCCCGCAAATCAACGACCAGGTCCAGCCGTAATTTGCGCAATTGCCGCAGCAAAGACAGAGATGACCGGAAATTCTTCTTTACCTGAAAAACACGGGTAATATGGTGATCATCAAGCAGCAGATCACCATAAGGATATCTGGTTAAAAGGAATAATTCCGCCTTTGGATAGGCCAGTTTTACAGAGCAGTATGCTGGAATTCCCCAAACGACATCCCCAATATCACCTAGTTGAATTAATAAAATTCTGCACAATGGGATGTCTATCTTATGCCGGGAGGCTACGATCATGAATCTGTTAACCCACAAATAATAAGGATCTCATGTATTTTGTAATGATTATAAATAATTCGGGGGCTTTAATCATAAGCCCCCATAGGTTTTACCTAACTTTAAGATACCATCAACCTACAGGACGGATTCATTTTCCTGCGGTGTATATTCCGGAACGATTTCATTAAGTTTCTTTTTAATTTTTCCGGCATCATGTCTGTCGGCATCTTTAACCAGCTCGTCGATTTCCTTATTCAGTTTTTCTCTGGTTGCCAGCAGATAACGGGAATCACTGGAGTGTTGACTGGAGCGCAACACCATGACCTTTTCATGGCCGGTGGGCAGGATATCCTCTCCGACGGTAATCAGTTCTTCGTATAGTTTTTCACCTTCGCGCAAGCCGGTAAAAATAATCTCGATATCGACATCCGGCTCTTTACCGGATAGACGAATTAAATCACGGGCCATATCGGCGATTTTTACCGGCGTTCCCATTCGCAAAACAAATATTTCTCCACCATCGCCCATGGCGCCGGCCTGCAGAATCATCTGCGATGCTTCAGGAATGGTCATAAAATACCTGTTTACTTCGGGATGCGTAACGGTTACAGGCCCGCCATGTTCTATCTGCCGCCGAAAAAGAGGAATTACCGAACCGGAGGAACCGACAACATTACCGAACCGGACAGCCATGAATTTTGTATTGCCGCCCTGCAGAGACTGCATGATCAGCTCGGTTACTCTTTTGCTGGTTCCCATTACATTAGTCGGCCGCACGGCCTTGTCGGTGGAAACCAGTACAAATCTTTCCACACTATGTTTAAGCGACATTTCCATAATTATTCGGCTGCCGACAATATTATTGTACACGGCTTCCCAGGGATTTTTTTCCAGCATGGGAACATGCTTGTAGGCTGCGGCATGGAATACCACCTGAGGCTTATATTTTTTGAATATGTCCTGCATAAGCTGCCTGTCCTGAACGTGTCCGAGGACTGTTTCACAGTGCCGAAAATATTTTTCATTTTGCAGCTCCATCTGAATCTTGAATAAATTCTCTTCGCTTGCATCGAGCAAGATCACCAAATGAGGCTGGAATTTGATCACCTGCCGGCACAGTTCTGAACCGATAGAGCCGCCGCAGCCGGTAATCAACACGGTTTTCCCGTCCAGGTAATTACGAATGCCTACAGCATCCAGATGTACCGGTTTTCTTCCCAACAGGTCCTCGTAGCTAATGTCCCGCAGGGCTTTGATACTGACTCGGCCATCAATAAGTTCGCCAATGCCCGGAATAATTTTATAGGAAACAGCACAACGCTGGCATGCTTCAACTATCCGGCGAATCTGGTCGCCGCTGGCCGATGGAACGGCGACGAGGATTTCCTGAACCTCTTCATCATCCAAAATATCTGCTAAGTTATCAACATTGCCCAGAACGGGTATGCCATGAATTGACTTTCCTTTTTTCGCCGGATCGTCGTCGATAAAACCGATTACCTTATAGTGCAATTGATAGTTCTCTTTGATTTCCCGTAATATTTTTTCCCCGGCATCCCCCGCCCCAATAATCAGCACGTTCTTAAAATGAGTCTTTATAAGAGAATTGGGGTAATTTCTGGAACCGGAATAAACGGCAAAATAAGAGCGTATCACCATTCGTAGCCCGCCGACCAAAAGGAAAGTCAAAATGCCGTCAATAATGAAGACAGCCCGGGAATATCCCTCGAAACGGTTCAAGTAAATCATGATAAATGTGGCAAGCAAAGAAGATACAACCGTTGCTTGCATGATCAGCCAGAAATCCCTGACGCTGGTATAGCGCCACATGCCCCGGTACAAACCAAAAGCGAAAAAAACAGCAAGTTTCAGAGGAACAAGCCAAATGAGCACGTACCTGATCTGCTGCAACCGATCAGGAGTGAGAGAAAACTCAAAACGGAATAAGTAAGAGGTAACATGGGCCAGCGCAAAGAGTGCTGCATCGCCCAAAAGCACCAGATAAAGCTTTGGATTTTTCAATTGAGAATACATACTAGCTGTTAATGGGTAACCCCTTCCTTTTTTATAACTTTAAATATAGTCTTCCATAATATTTGCAGGTCAAACAAAAAAGACTGGTGCTGCATATAGTATTCATCATACTCAACCTTTACCGGAATAGGCAGATCATCCCGGCCGTTGATTTGCGCCCAACCTGTCACACCAGGAATCAAACACGAAATACCTTTTTCAGTTCTCAGTTTAATCAGATCATCCTGATTATACAATGCGGGCCGCGGCCCCACAAAACTCATGTCACCTTTTAATATACTCCATAGTTGCGGTAATTCGTCAAGACTGATTTTTCTGAGAAACGATCCAACAGTGGTCAGATAGCGGCCGGGATTTTTCATAAGATGGGTTGCGAGCTGAGGGGTATCCTTGCTCATCGTCCGGAACTTGGGCATTTTAAATATAACATTGTTGACGCCTACCCGGTCGGACCAATACAGCGCAGGGCCTTGCGAAGTCATTTTTATAATTAACGCTATGATAATCAGCGGTATTAATAAAAAAAACAAAAGAAAAAAACTCAGAAGAACATCAAATATTCGTTTCATGGCCACATTATTTTTATAAAATGCCGGTACGCCAAAAAAATTTATAATGACTCATAATAATTCAGCATGGAAGAAACCAGTGTTTCTGTAGAAAAATCCTGCAGTACTCTCTCCCTTGCATTTTGCCCCATTTCTTTCCGTAATGCAGGGTTCCTGATAAATTGATGTATTTTATCAGCAAGATCGTCTATTAGCCCCACTTCGTGTAACAGTCCTGTTACCCCTTCCTCAATAGCATCCGTTATTCCGTATATCCTGCTTCCAATTGAGGGAATACCGGCGGCAGCTGCCTCGATAATCACCTGACCAAATCCTTCCCGGTAACTGGGAAGGCATAAGACATCAGCGGATGCGATGTACTGTTCCGGAACCATCGTATAATCGATAAAATGAACCTTGTCCCGACATGTCCTGCAAATACCAGTGACTTTTTCCCGCATGTTTTCCTCGTCAGGCCCGACAATCAACAGATGAGAAGATTGAACAGTAGCCATAACTTTGGCAAAAGCGCTTGCAAGATCCAGTATACCTTTGTCGGTCTTCAGTCTTCCGAGGAAGAGGAAAACTACTTCTGATTCATCAATACCCAGTTCTTTCCTGATAACAGATCTGGCAATTTCATCAGGCGCAAAACGAGTGCAGTTGACCCCGCATACCGACCCTTTCGCCAGGACTGACGACTTCTTCCCCGAAACTACCTTCTCCTTGATCAGGAAGTCCCTTTGAGAAGGGCTGTCCACCAAAATATGCGTGGCAAATGCCGCTATAATCTTGTCCATCCCCCGAAGAAACCGTTTCACAATTCCGGATTTAGTAGCCCATACCTGACCGGTAAAGATATGAATCCTTTTTTGTGTTCCTGAAAAAAAAGCCGCTGTCATTGCCAATAGCCCCGACTTAGGAGCGATGGAATGAACAACATCAAACCGCTGCGTACAAAACAGTCCAGTCAAATCTATAAGAGCCTTGAGATCCCGCAGTATAGAAATGGACCGCTCGATTCTTACCGGAAGAACAGGTACGTCGACTCCCAGTGATTTTAAAGAAACCATATCAGGAGCATTCACTACGACGGTGATGTCATACTTTGAGTTCATGGCCTTGATGTGCTCGAGCAGGAACCATATAATCTGCCAGTCTACCGTGGCAACAAAACAAATCTTCTTTTTTAGGCGTTTTGCTTCCATTTTCTTACCATTTGGCGCAAACCGTCTTCCATCGAAACCGGATGAACATACCCTAAATCCTGCTTAATTCGTTCAATTGAATAATGTGACCTGTTCGTCAACCATCGAACTCTTGATTCGGTAAGAGGAAAAACCGGCAATCTTCCCAAAGTAGCTGAAAACAATTTTATTAACGCCTTTGGCAGACGCAATTTTGGAAAAGGCGTGTTCAATTCCTCCACTATTATCTTTACAAATTCTTCTATTGTCAGACAATCCGACAGGTTGTAAATGCGATTGTTTGAAGAAGGCATCCGGCCGCATTTAATCAATCCTTCGACTACATTGTCAACATGGATATAATTCATTAGAGCACCGGGCTTGCCTATAAAAAAGAAAAATCCCTTATCAATTATTTCTATCATTTGAAAAAGGGACTGGTTTTTCATTGAAGGACTGAACACACCGGATGGCCGCAGGATTGTATAAGTAAATGAACCTTCCTGAGCCGCTTTCACAATAATCTCGTCAGATATTGCTTTTGTTTTTTCATAGAGACCGAGGGGATGCAAAGGAGTATCCTCTGTCACTGTCCCGTTGAAGTGTGTACCATATACGCCCACACTGCCGAGTTGTACCCAGTGACCGATTTTACCGGCAGCAATATTACAAAGGTACTTCGTCCCTTCCACATTGGTCGCAACTATCTTTCCCGGATTACCGATCTCTCCGGCACAATGGTAAAGAATATCTACATTCTCAACAAAAGCTGACAATGACTTACTTTTTAAGGCAATATCACCATTAAAAAGCTCTACCGAGTTCCGGAATGGGATAACTTGTTTCGACTGCCTTGAGATTACTCTGACCGTATCCCCGGCTTCTAGATGACGATAGACAAGCTTCGCCCCGATGAACCCGGTTCCCCCCGTTATCGCGACACGCAAAATATAATCACCAAAGGAATCATCAGTTCACAACAGGTCTGGAATAACCATCATTGATTCATCAGGAAGCAGCGGTATTGCTTTCATCCAATACCGTTGCAATATCCCTTTTGCGCAAGACAGCAGATAAACCGGCGATTATACCGGCCGCTTGCCCCAGTGCGTACTGTATATGATTAAATTGAAACGAAATAAGCCCCCACACCGACCTCAATGTAATTTGCCCCAGAATCATCCATAAAAACAACAGTCGTGACATTTCGGGGTGCAATTCCACAAAGTAGAGACGCCACAATGTAACGGTACGGCCATAGTATAAATATTTCATATCAGCTTTGTGATCATAAACATGCTCGTGTCTGACTTTTGCAGCGGCGCACACATATAAAGGGTATTTTTTACCTATGGGATAGCTGAATATGAGATCTTCACAAATGGCCCAGCGGGAATGAATCTCCTTTTGACGGAATTTCAGCAGAATTTCCTGTTTCCAGACGGTAGCTCCACCGGGAAGCCACTCCGTTCGCAAATCGCCGGCCACAGGTGATGTACGGATGTTATAACCTGAACGAAGTACCCGACCCTGCTGACGTGAACTCATACCCAGAAGCGAGAGGGGTAAAGAATACCGGTGAGGTGGATTATTGACGATATTAAATGCTATTCCGGCTGTTTCCGGTTCGCGTTTATTCCAATATGTTATTATTGATTGAATAGCTTCCGCCTCCAGTACGATGTCATCGTCAAGCAGACACACCAGAGAAGTACGCTCGTCAAGAACCGAAAGTCCCAAATTCTTCTGACGAATTTGACTTGGAGGGTAACATTGATGGTATTCTACAGGAAGCCGATCGGAAAAGCCCATGACAATATCTCTCACGCTCTGCCCACCGTCTACGACTATGATCCTGCCACAGGAAACTGACTGAGCAGCTATGCTGCTGAGAAGATTTTGTATCTTTTGCGGACGGTCCTTTGTCGGAATCAGGATCGCCAAATCTCTGCTTTCATATGTGTCTTTCGAAGATTTCATATTATACTTTTTTTACTTGCCAACAGAAATTGATTCAGGGATGTAATCCATCTTATCCGGTAAAATCACTTTAAACATTGATAAAATTCTTATTAAGAAATAGAGGAGCAAAACACTCGCAAATATATGAACACTGTCACCGATTGTAGTTTCAATGCCATACGAGCTTAAAGCCCCGGCAAAGAAAATAATCATCGTTATTTTTAAAAATACGTTTTTAAATTTTCCGTAAATAAATATAAAACCAAATGTAAATAGATACAAAAAAAGAGGCGCCGCAAGACCAAAGATTATCATAAAGACTCCGAACATTGTATATGGCTGCGTATTCAATGACATTATCAGCTCTTTCCGCCCTATATCCCCTCCTAAAAGATTGTATTCAATAACCTGTGGAAACAGCTGAGACGACGGTGCATATGCCTCGGGGAAAGGAGTGCCCGGCAAAAGTAAATTTAATGTGTTTTTTGCCAAATAATTAATAAAATCGATTGTAATGCCCGTATCAGGCGTATTTATAATAAATGATTGAAAAATTAATAAAAATCGGTCAATTCCACCGTGAGAAAAACGATAAAATATTTGACTGAAAACATCATAAGCCACACCCACATTAAACTCAGACATAGCAGCAAAAGAAACGCTTGGATCACGCTGTATTAAGGCAATCAAAAACATCGGCAGTGAAATCAATGCCATAATTACAAGGAATTTAGGAGAGGGAAATGAAATCCGTGCATCAGGGTATTCTCTAAAAAAAGACAGGGGGTACAACACAAGCAAGACGAATCTGGTCATGATTGCAGCTTTGCTCCCTGCCATAAACTGTACGGCTACAAATCCAATAAATATTAAAAATATCAGTAAATTAATTTTTTGTAAATTTGCCGTGTCTTTTTGTTCATTCAGCTTAAAAGCCAGTAACAAACCCGCCATAGCCAGATAGGCATTGTCAAAAAAAATAAGAGACAGTAACGAATCGCTATATTCGGCCCCGCTCATTTGGGCAACGGCAAAGCGTTGATTGCCAAACCAGGCGATAACTAAAACAACCGCGCCTGTTAAGAGAACAGGCGCCAGTTTGATTGACGAAAAACTTTCCTCATTGATTTTCCGTCTCTTACTATTTGCGGTAACAATTCCCCACCAAACGGCAAAACAACAGAATGACAGAAATAAAAACCCCCAGGGAAGTGCCTGCTGATAGGCGCTCTGCAAGAAAGGGGTAGACGCCAGTCCGGTGCCGTAAATATAATCACCACCCTCTATCAAAATAAATGCTGCGGGAATATTAAAAAACAAAAACGTAAAAAAACAAAAGGGGATGGCAAAGGGACTGCTGCGAAATGTTTTGTTCAGACTCAAAAGCGCAACAGTAATGATATAAAGCAAGCCGTATAAGGTGGCGAATATTCCCGCGCCGGAAACAAACCCATATAGCGCTGTAAAACCTAAGAATAAATTTGCAAAGAAATAACCATTAAAAAATGCTTGCGCAACTTTATGGGAATTATAAGTCTTAAATATCATTTATCTTGATTTTCCGGTAAACAAGTTGAAGTCTATTAATATTTTCTATTTATTTTATAAAACTTCCAGCAAACCATTAGCCGCTATAACATTTCCGGGAGAACTCTTTTGGGTAAATCCATCCGCCTTCACGGTTCCACCCGCCGATTTTACGAGAACAAGACCTGCAGCAACATCCCAGAACATAATACGTTCTTCCCGATAGGCGTCTATTCGTCCACATGCTACATAACACAGGGACAATGCTGCGCTCCCCAGGAGACGCACCTTTCGGAACTGCTGTATTTCTTTGATAAATCGGGAAAGTGTAACATCGGAAAAATCAGCATTCACAGGGAAACCGGTTCCAATAACTGCTTTGGATATTTTATCAACATATGAAGGTCTGATCGGTTGATGGTTAAGCCAGGCGCCGCCACCCATGACTCCACTGTAAAGATCACCGCTGTTGAAGTCAAAGACCACCCCAAGAACGGGTTCTGTATAATTGTAAAGGGCTATCGAAACACAGGACAATGGTATGCCCTGATGGTAGTTCAGGCTGCCGTCCAAAGGATCGACAATCCAGTAAAAACCACTGTCGATATTTACCTTTTGCTCTTTCCTTTCGGCAACTACATCTCCTGTTTCCTCGCTGAACACAGATATATTGCTTTTGGAAAGACACCGTAAAATAATTTTTTCAGATTCCCGATCGGCGCGGATCTTCAGGTCGTGACCTGATGCACTTTGAATACTGAACCATTCTTTTCTCAGGTCCACCAAGTATTTCCCGGCTAAAAGCGCCGCTGATTCAGCAAGATGTAAAAGTTCTTCTTTTTCTTGAAATTCCACTAGAACCCCGCCTCCCTGAATCCCCGAATAAGATTTTCCACGGCATCCAACTCCATTTGGAGCCGGCCTTCTGCAGTATAAGAACCGACATGAGGTGTCAGAATCACCTGCTGGTAATTTTTAAGCACTCCACTGTATGGCTCCTGGTTAAATGTATCCAGCCAGGCACCCGCTACCTGCCCTGAATCGAGAGCATCCGCAAGTGCTGATTCATCGATCACTTCACCGCGAGCGGCATTAAGGATAAATGCTCCCCGCTTTAAAAGAGATAATTCACGGGGTCCTATTATCTGCTCGGAACCGCTGGCGTGAAGCGAGATTATATCAGCCTGCGGAAGCGCATCTTCCAAATTCACCATGACGTGAGGAACATCGCTTTTATTGCTGAACATGGGGTCACAGACCATAACCTCAACTTCAAAAGCTTTAAGCAATTGTGCAACATTCTGACCGATCCGGCCGAAACCAATGATCAGCGCCTTCATTCCTTTGAGTTGACGCCCAATCAACTTATTCCATTTTCCATCGTGAAGAGAACGATCCATCAGCGGCACTTGCCTGATCAGCGACAAAAGGCAACCCATTGTCAATTCCGCTACAGCCCGCGTTGGTCCAAAAGGAGTATTGTAGACCCGGATACCCAATTCCTTCGCCGCACTCGTGTCTACATTGCTGATACCCGCTCCGCAGCGGGAAATAACTTTAAGATGGCTGTTTTCCAGGACTTCCCTATCCAGCGTCTCCAAACCCGCAATTATCCCATGGACATCTTCCGCCAATAACTCCATCAATTCTTCTTTGGTTATTTTTCTCCTGAACGGATTTATTAATACGGAGTAACCGTTATTCTCCAGCTTAACGAGGGGAGCTCTATCCTGGTCTGCAAAAGATGACGGGCCGATAAGAATTTTCATATTGTTATTTTCCATTATTCCTGCCCCGTCTGTACTTGCGAATATATTTTATATTGCAGCCAATTAGCCAGCAAATGATTTAAAATCATATGGATATCTTCAACAGGCCCATATTCCCCGGGATTAGACTTTACATGAACACAAATATCGGATAGCTCTTTTAATCGGCCTCCGTCAAACCCGACAAAGGACATCACGACCCCACCCCTTTCTTTAACCCAGTCGGCGGCAATTACAGCATTGGTTGAGTTGCCGCTTGCTGATATCGCCAGCAGCTTATCTCCAGTCTTATAATAAAGCCGGAGTTGATTGACGAAAATGCGTTCAAAACCGTCGTCGTTGGCAACAGCCAGCATAATAGCAGTATTGTCTGTCAGGGCATGAAAACTGAAAGGAATTTTGGTGCCGCTTTTCTTTAATATATCCGTACCAAAATCATTTGCCATATGCGTTGCCGTAACGGCAGATCCACCGTTGCCAACAACAAAAATGGTATTTCTATTTGCCCGCGCTTTTTCCAATTCTTCGCCAATAGCGTTAATTGACTGTAAATCAAGATTGTTCAGCAGCTGACTGAGATATTCAAAATATGATTTACAAAAGCCTGTCATTTCCTTTGATGCCTTATACATTTGTTCTATATTGTTCATAGTTAGCCTCTGAGGTTTAAATTAATTATTATGATTTCAAAGTCGGCTTTTGAATAGAAAATCTTTTTCGCCATTCCGGATCCGCCCAATAAATTCCATAAACCAACTTAATTGTAGCCAGCGCATCTGTTATATCTCCGTGTAAAACAGGATTGTCCTGGATGACTGAATCAGCAAATTCATGTATCTCATCACGCCACGAATTGTCATTCAAATACGTAATTATCTCTTCTTTTTCGGTACCCGTGGATGATTCATTTCTTTTACCTATGACCAGTCTTTCTTCTCCATAACTTTTGGTACTCGTTAACAGTCCCTGCAATTCCAGGTATCCTTCTGCAAAGGCAATCTCCAATAAAAATCGATGCTGCCACTGTGTAGCGCTGGAATGCAGCATGGCAATGCGCCCTTTCTCATCCTTCATCAGGGCATATGCATTGTCCTCCACGTCACACTGCCAATAGTCATTCGAAACATAGCTTTTTATCTCTGTGAACTCTCCGCAAAATAAACGCATCAGATCAACCATATGAATTCCCTGATCCAGGAGAATTCCACCGCCGGCGTATTTACGTTCTGAACGCCAACTGCCTTCAAAAGGGGTAACTTTGCTCTTGCCATAAACACCTCTGGTATTGATAATCTCACCGAACATTCCCGATTTGATTATCCGCAGAGCTTCACGGACAGAGTCATGATAGCGGTGATTGAAACCGTATTTCAGTTTTAAATGAGGATATTTATTTTTTGTTATTAAAACATTCTCGACGGCTTCCACATTCTGTCCCGGCGGTTTCTCACAAAAAACATGAAGTCCTTTTTCGAGCCCTGCAATGGTTACCTCGGGAGCGATGTAAACAGGAAGACTGACAAAAAGAATATCCAGCGGCTCTTCCAAAAGTTGCAAATAATGCGGATAACAGCGTACGCCGTCTGTCATAACACCGGCTTCTTTAAATTTCTGATCGCAGACGGCAATTGTCTGCAAGTGCGGATGTTGATCTATAAATACGCGACGGCGTGTACCCACCATGCCATAGCCGGCAATACCGACTTTCAATGTGTTCTTATTCAAAACCAACCCTCATATAAATTCTGTTAATTAGTTGCTATGAAAACCACAAATCAATTCCATGCATACCCAGTTTATAACTGAAGTAAATTTAAACCCACTTTATCGTCAAATGACCTTTCAATTTCTCCATCAATGGGTTCTATAATCAGTTCGCACGTCCCCCCTACATATGCGGCATTCAAATGCCCGCCCCATGTTCTTTGATCGCCATCTGCAAGATTGATATGAAAATGCAAATAAACTTCGCCGTTCATGGTTGATATGTTACCTGATATATTTGTTATTTCGTAATCACCGACCAACTCTTTCATGTGGTATTGTTTTTCTCTTAACCTGTAAATACCAATGCTTGCCCTTGAGACGGCGCCTATCCCATTTACAGAGGCCAGCTTTATTTTCGCCGCGGCACAGAAAAGCTTTACCTTTTCCAGGATTTCCTCTCCTTCATCAAGGCGAATGACGTATACTCTGCCAAATTTTTTATAGACCATTTTATTTTGACCTTTCTGATATGGAGCATATTTTGCCGAGCAACTGATATTTTTTTGCCATTAAAGGATTGAAAGGAATCTTTTCAATTTGAATATTGCCCGGTTGCTGTTTTATAAACTTTTCAATCTCTGCAATATTAACCTGAGCGTCAGTATAACCGGGAATTATGGGGATTCTGACAATCATCCGCTTGCCCGTCATGCAAATTTGCCGGAAATTCTCCAGGATGAGGGAATTAGATACTTTAGTGTATTTCTTGTGAAGATGCTCGTTCATGATTTTGATATCAAAGAGGATGATATCAACATAAGGCATAATTTTTTTGAAAAAGCGGTAAGGGGCATAGCCCGATGTATCAAGGGCGGTATTTATCCCCTGCCTTTTTAATTTTTTTAACAGCTCAAGGCAAAACTCGACTTGCTGTAAAGGTTCTCCTCCGGAAAGAGTTACACCGCCACCCGAAAGATCAAAGTAGGCGCGATCTTTGATGATCTCATGCAGCAGTTCACCGGTTGAAATCAGCCGTCCCGACCACCGGAGAGCATTCACGGGGCAGCGCTCTATGCAAATTCCGCACTGATTACAATTTTCACTATTAAATGCCGTTGTACCATTCCAAGTAAAACATCCTCTGGAGCAAATTCCCGAACACATTCCGCACCCGACGCATTGTTCGCTGTGAAATTGGACCTCTCTATAACTTGAAATGGTTTCAGGATTCTGGCACCACGGGCATGACAGGGGACATCCTTTAAAAAAAACAGTAGTCCTGATACCGGGACCGTCGTGAACCGAAAATTTTTGAATATGAGTTATCAGGCCGACCATTCAGACTGCGACCTGGCTATGACATGGTCTTGCATCTCTTTGCTCAGCCCGACAAAATAGTAAGAAAACCCCCAAACACGGACCACGAGATCACGATACTTTTCGGGATGACGCTGTGCCTCCAGAAGCTGTACCGAGTCTAAAATATTAATGTTTAAAACGCAGCCGCCTTCCAGGCAGAAACCCCGTGTTATACATTTCAAGATGGCCGCTGGATCCGGTGTTCCTTTCAAAGTAGAAAGTGGAATATTCAGATGCAGGGTGGACCCGAAAATATGGTCGGCTGTCTTGATCTTACAGACCGAATGAATAATTGAAGTCGGACCGTCTAAAGTTGTGCCCGGTGTGGGGGAAAGGTGCTCGCCCACCGGGTCGCCCGTTTTTCTTCCGTCAGGTGTCGCGCCGACATAATAAGCCGTATGATGAAAAAGATGGTTGTAAAGGCCGGGCAAAATCGGCTTACCCGTACGCTCTCGATACTTTTTCACCCATGAGGCAAAATGCTCGGCAATATCAGAGGCAATGGCGTCAACATAGTCGTCATTATTCCCGAACTTCGGCGCCTGAAGACACTGCTTGCGAACAATTGCAGCACCTTCGAAATTATTGCGCAGCGCTTCCAGGAGTTCTTCTTTCTTGATTAATTTTTGATCATAAACCAGAAACTTGACGGCGGCAATGCTGTTGGCTGCCGTACCAAGTGAACCGATGAAAAGACCATAAGTATGCCAACAGGACTTGCTCGAATAAGGTTCCTGCACCTTTTCCAGAACATTCGGCATTGTCGCCGCCACAAAGGGCCGCAGCGCCTTGTCATCGGCGTTGTATGCTGTTGACAGCATTACATCGACCTGGTATTTGAGCTGGGACAGATAGGCATTATAGAACTCTCTGAACGTGCGCATATCAAGAAAGTTCCCCGTTTTCTTTCCCCGGGGCACCGGCGGCCTGATGTTCACGCATTCCTGTCTGCCGTCATAATACCGGAGTCCTTTCACATCGACGATGTTTTCTTCTCCGTTAAAAACAGCATGCTCTACCGCTTTGACGCAGTCTATATACCGAAATGACGTTTCTCCGTAGCCATCGAGGATAATTTCCGTACAGCCATCGGCACAATAATCAGCAGCGATTTTTGCAGGCCGTCCATAATTTTTCAAACCATCGATAATAGCGTCATCATTGTAAACCGTGCAAATACCCGTACCGCTAATCTGCAGACGGGCGACAAGCTCAAGCAGGTAATCAGGCGATTTTTCGTGCAGCCGTACATTGATCTTGGGTTCGATGTATTTATTTTCGAGCATGAGCTCCAGGATCATATATGTCAAATCGTTGGTTTGGTCTTTTCCTGCTGAACTGCGTCCGCCCAGTGTGATGTTTTGAAGAGTATCACCCCGCTGCGCCCCGCGCTTTTCGTAACGGTATAAAAGTTCAGACAGAAAGGCACGAGCTTGCTCTTTCGTAAGCGTACCTCTTCTCAAGTCATTTTGATAAAAAGAAAATAAATGCTGATCCAGGCGGCCGATCGTCGCGGTGCCTGCACGAAAGATTGTGGCGAACCAGTAAAGCTGGCATGCCTGCCGAAACGTGCATGGCGCCTTTCTGGTAATTTCGTAACAGGTTTTATGAATATCTTTGCAGCCGATTTCTCTGGCTTCACCGGCAAACCGGCTGATTTTACGGCACAATGCCTGATATACCACATAGATTAGACGGAGGTACTTTTTCTCGTTGCCCTCGGAATCCGCGATTTTTTCCAAGGCGGCTCTTTTAATCCCCGGGAATCCTATGCGTAATAATTTCTTCATCCCCAGGGGAAAGTGAAAGTTATCGTGAGTTCTCGGCCACACGGGATATTCCGGTGAATTGAACGAACCCGCAAAAAATAAATTCTTATCGATGTCAATATCGACTTTATCCAGCCACGAAAGGTATATTTTCGTGTCTTCGGTCAGACTATCGATAAGGATTTGGGGAATTTTTGTTTTCTTTTTATCCAAACTGCTCATATTGGACTCTTACGAAGCCAACCATCCGCCATCCACGGGAATCACTGCTCCATTGATGTAATCCGACATTGACGAGGCAAGAAAAATTAAAGCCCCTTTCAAGTCATTGCCGTTGCCCCACCGGCCAAGGGGAATTCTTTTTATAATAGAGTCATTCCTCTCCGGATTCTGTTGCAGAGGCAATGTAAGATCAGTCGCCATAAACCCCGGAGCAATGGCATTGACATTGATTCCATAAGCACCCAACGCGACCGCAAAGCTTCTGGTCAAACCCACAATGCCATGTTTTGAGGACGCATATGACGGTACTCTAATCCCTCCCTGAAAAGAAAGCATGGAAGCAATGTTAATAATTTTTCCCGTCCGCCGTGGAATAAAGGATCTGGCAACAGCCTGGGAAAGATGAAATGGTGCAGTAAGGTTAACCTTCAGCACGTCCAGCCAATCATTTTCACTGAACTCGGGGACATCGCCTCTTCGGGAAATACCGGCATTATTTACCAGAATGTCTATATGGGAAAATTCTTTAATCGTACAGTCAACCGCTTTTTCAATGTCATTTTTTGAAGCCTTCTCCAGATCGATTTGAATACGCCGGAACGGTGTTCCCAATGCGGCGCAAAAATCCGCCATGTGCGTATTATCGGAACGATCGAGAGCAACGACGGCGGCGCCGGCCTCCGCCAACGCTTCCGCCAGCGATTCACCGATTCCTTTCGTTGTTCCCGTTATGATGGCGACGCGATTGTTCAGTCTGAACCCGCCAAGTAAATTGTTCTGCATATCGGTTCCTTACTTTTGACTTTACTTATTTTTATAGAGCTGAAAGAGCGGGTCATTTTCCATAATCCTGCTTACAGCCTCATGATCAGCCGGAGTATCAACTCCAATGGTTTTGTAAGGTGTCAAAGATACTTTCAGTGGAATACGGTTTTCTATAAAACGGAGCATGTCATCTGATTCTGCAATTTCCAGCGGCGTCATGGCCATTTGGGGATAACGAAGAATTGTTTCCCTGGTGAAACTGTATAGACCAAGCTGCTTGTAGTGCTTATTTTTTAAGCCGTACGGAATCGGCAACCGCGAGAAATATAATGCAAATCCCTGTTGATCGAAAATTGCCTTGACGTTATTGTAACTGTTAATTTCCTCTTCGCCTTCGAGATTTTCAATCAGATTTACGGCAGCAACATGCTCTTCGGTGAAATACGGGTCTATAAGAAGATCCAGTGTATCAGGATTGAGGAGAGGTTCGTCGCCCTGAATATTCAGGGCGATATCAAAAATTTGCTGCCTGTTTATCAGAATTTCACAAGCTTCGGCAATCCGGTCTGTTCCCCGTTGATGGCTGGCTGATGTCATGATTACCTCCGCTCCGAATTCTTCCGCTGCCTGACGTATTTCTTCATCACAGGTGGCAATATAAATATTACTAACCCTCGTATTCATTTTTACCCGTTGCCAGACATGCTCAATCATGGTCTTCCCGCATATTTTAACCAGAGGTTTCCCGGGAAAACGGGAAGAAGCCATCCGCGCCGGTATCAAGGAGATAATTTTTTTCATAATAGCGCCCTTAAATTTTATTCAAGTCTCTTTTTAATTTCGCCAAGCTGCTGCCGGCAATACTCGCCCAGGAAAAGAAAATCGTCGCTGAAACCGAGAAAACGGACACCACGATCAACAGCATCCAGGACTCCCTGAGGGTCAGGTTTAACAATATGCTGGCCAATAAGATAGTTGTTAATTTTAGATTTACTATATATTTCATCGATTGCTTCACGCACTGCAGGATGATCAAACCGCCCCGGATAACCGAGAGAACCGGAAAGGTCATACAATCCAATCATCATGCCGTCAACACCTTCAACCCCCATAATGGCTTCAATGTTTTCCACTGCTTTAATGTGCTCGATTTGAACTATAACCACACTTTTTTCCTGATTCCATTTCAGATAACTGTCCAGATCCATGCTGTAATGCTGTGCCCGCGCCAGGCCGACACCGCGGGTGCCTTGGGGCGGATACTTGACGGCATTAACAGCTCTTTCCGCATCGCTTTTGGAATTAACGAGCGGAACAAGAACCCCACAGGCTCCCATATCCATGTATTTTTTGATGAGCTCCGGATTATTTTCCATCACTCTCACAAGAAGCGGTATACCGCAAAGATCAACAGTCCGAATGATCTGTTGGGCCTGATCCGCGGAAAGACTTCCATGCTCCATATCAAGAGTCAGCCAGTCAAAACCGGAACGTGCCATTATTTCCGCTACCGCCGCATCACCAAACGTGATCCAGGATCCTATAGTCAATTCCCGCCTGGTTAATTTATCTTTTAAATGAGTCATCGCCCCACCTGTTCTCATGACGGAATAATACTTACGGTTATCAGAATCCTTTCAGCGTTTCAAAGACGGGATGCTGTTGCATGCTGCCGATCCATACGCTGTTAGGAACTTCCTGGAGTGGATACAGATTACCGCTGTCAATAAATCTGCCGTAAGGAAAAGCATCCAGTCCTGTTTGATAGTGCTTTTTCTGCGCATCATGCAGAATAACTATACCTGTCGGTTTTAAAACTTCCCGGGCCACCTGAATGCAGTGTCGCCGAAAACGGGCATCAACTATAACAACATCAAATTTTCCACCTAACTCGAGCGGTAAATTAATGTATTTTTTTTCATTATCCAGGCATGGTGCAAAAACGCCGCAAGGAGGGGGAAGAGGGCCCCAACCCGGTTTTTCCCAAAATGGCGGAAATTCCTGAAGGTAAAGATGAACCTTGTCGGAAAGATTATTTCTCCTCAACAACGACTTGATCGCCTCATACCACCCCCGGTGATTATCTATCGCATGCCATTCAAAATCGATGTTTCCACCGGTAAGATATTTTGCATAATAAAGAGTGCTAAAACCACTGCCCCATTCGAATATTTTCAACCTGCCTTTACCGGAAGCCTGACCGAATATTGCTTTGAAGACATTTCGTTCTTTTTTTGTCTGCACAGGCAGATTGCGCAGGCCGTATACCTTTATTTTTATACGGAAATAAATATCCTGAAGTTTTCTCATTATTTTCATCATGATTGACATGTTAACATACCTTTATCTTTTAATTTATAAAATCCGGCCATAGCCATTCATATCATACATTATCGGAATCACTGATGGTGAAATGCCATTTTCCCTCACCCTTCAGGATCCGTGCAAATTCATTCTGAAACCACACAAGTAAAATTTTCTTTCGTTTAACAAAACCGAATGTTTTTAAAATTTCTGCATACCTGCTTCCGATAACACACCAGCATGAAATTAAGTTTGCTCCAACGCGAAGCGCATCTTCAAAAGCTTTCAGCAACAGCACCTTAAAATGATCTTCGTAACCTGGAAGAAACAGATAATCCGCGATAATAAATCTTTTGATATCTTCATCGTTGATGATCCGAGAGACCATATAACCGACGATTCTATTATTGTCTTTCAAGACATAAAATTTAAATTTGTTGGGATTTCTAAAAAATCTCCAGTTAAGAGCTTCCCTGTTTCTTTCAAAAATGAAATCATAGGAGCGACCGGCATTATTCCAAAAATCATCCCAGTCATTGGGTAAACTCTGCAATATCTCAATAGTCAATCCCTGGTGTAACCGGCTTAATCCTTTCTTTATAAGATGATATAAATAAACAAAGGTTAAGAAGAATGAACCGGCATATTGACTAATCAGCCAGTGCACTCGCGTTTGAATTAAAGGAGCAATATTCAAGGGGAAAATAAGGGATTCAATATGAAGCCCCTCTTGTGGAAGATAATTAGCTTTATTGATAAAGGCCGGCAGAGACGGTGTTTTAGTATCCGGCGTCGAGTAAACCCCCTGGATACCAAGTTCCAGTGCATCGCGGGTGGATTGATTTATCAGCAGAGCTAACATCCCCTGCCTTTGATATTGAGGATCAGTGTTGGCGTCGCCTATTTCAGCAACAAGGCATCCCTCTCCTTTCACGTAAAGCCTCTTGGGTGTGTTGCTCAATGTCGATACAATTTTGTCTCCGTCTTTAATCAGATTGATTATTCCCCTCATGATGTAATTGTCAACCGCCCGCCACTGAAACAGTGCCATGGAACCATATTGGCTGGCACTACGAAAATGCTTCTTAAAAAAAAGTCCTAATGACGGAAGGTCTTTGTTTTCGAAAGAGATTACTTTCCAATTTTTCCTGTTTCCGTTGCTCAATATTTTGTCTCCGTTTTATGAAAATACTTTTAGATTATCTGATGTGACAGGTTCAAAATAATATTTTACAATGTTTTTCCCGAATTCGACTAACTCTTTCCTTTCCCCGGAATTCATCTGAAGGGCTTTTTCCAAATAATTATAAATTTCCGTGGAGGAAGAGGTGAAGGGTGCGAAAGGATATTCATCCCACAAACAATCAAAATCAAAATTATTCTCCAACGACACCCTGATCAGCGGTACACCTGTTGCCATTGTTTCCAGATTGGAAACGGAACCTCCTGTCATAATCACCGCATGAACCTGGACGACCCAGTCCTGTACGGTGCCAGCAGCCCATTCATAAGCCGGAAAATTAATATCTTTCAGAAAATAATCCATCCGTTTGACGGCAGTCGTCGGGTGAGCTTTAATGTAAATTTTAATTTTATCCAGCTGCCTCAAGGCAGTGCTTGTTTTCTCCAGAAGCTCGAGGTTATGATTCGTTTCATAATTGAGAATGATCAGGATCTTCCTGACAAGGCTTGTCTCCTCAGGTTGATTCATTTTAAGATTCTGATTGACGGCCGTATACCGCAGGTTAGGACCAGGTACAACAAGACTTGAAGGAAAACCCGTTTTTTTCAGGATAGCCGGATAGCGCTTTCCGCTGCAGATGATCTTATCCGGCAAAGGATGATTATTCAATTCATCGGGCAGGAGAAAAACCCCCAACTGTTCCTTAAACCAGACCGTGTGCTGAAATCCTATGATTCTGGATTGAGGATAATATCTTCTGACTCCCAGGATAAAAGGTTTTTCCGGAGGATTATTTTCAATCGGATAAATAAATTGATCTATACTGATTTTTCTTTTTGCCAATTTTTCCATGAGGTATTTAATGCTGTTAAAAGAAAGCAGGAGCGGCTGCAGGGAAACAGACCAGTGCATTTCCCGGATAAGGCTGCCGACATTGTCTCCTTCAAATTCGCACCCTTCAAGATCAAGAAAAAGGCTTTGCACACCATCGCGCAACGTTCTTAAAATATCCCAAAGAGAAAGATACTGCTCGGGAAACAAGAACTGGTGTCCGCTTCGAGACATGAGTTGCATCTGTGCATAGATATTTCTGTCCAGATTGAAATAAAGAGGCAGTATCCAGACGTCGTTCCCTTGCTGCAACAAGTGATCCGGCAGTACTCCAAAATTGCGATCCCGGTAATTACCTTTTGTATCCAATGACCCTGCGGTAATCCAGCTCCGGAAAACATATTTTTTTCTACCCTCTGCTCCAGCCTCTGCTATTCTTTTATTTGTCAGAAGCCGGGAATAACTCCATAGCGAGGTCATAAAAAAAAGAGAATATAGAACTTTCGCAACAAGACGAAACCGATTCCACAGAGGCTTTACGTTTTCTAAAAATTTCAAATGGAGTCGACAATCTATCCCCCTCTTCCCGGCCTCTTTTTGTATTAACTTTGCTAGGGCTAATGAATCGCTGACAAAAACTATTCGTTTAGATTCGGTATGTTCAATAATTTTCCTGACACAGCAAAAATAAACCAGATATTTGAGCAAAGGTATCGTTCCGGAACTTCTGGACGCAAGATGGGTTCCCCAGAAAGCGTACGATTGATTTTGCTGATTGATATGGTGACTGAAGGAGAGGAACTTTGTGGAAATCTCATCAATAACCTCATGAAATTTCCGGCCAAGCAAATGAATATTCAGTTCGCCGACAAACCTTTGTCTGATTTTTAAGTAAGCCGCATAATCATCACTCAGATAATAGCATTCGTCACCCCCAAAGCCGCTGTCAGGCAACCCTTGTAAAATCCTGTCTTTAGATATAATTACAATTTGTTTCAATGAAGACATATTGTGGAACTTCCTTTTCATCAGAAGCGATAGAATAGACTGTTGGCATATCGGATATTCACGGCTTTTCTGAGAAGCCTCGACTTCATACTGAACGACCTGCGGATTTGATCTCTGAGCGGACCGCCGACATCGGGATTAATCAGTGAAATACGATGAATAACACTTTCACCAATTGAGAAACCGCCTCCATCTATCGTATAAATCCTTTTAACCCTTTTAAGCAGTTTTCTTTTAATATTTCCCGTATAAAGACCACAAGGCAGGGAAAAATCTTCAATTGATGCGTTTTTAAACTTCACCAGGAAGGAGATGTTGTTATCGATTTCCGCATCCATGCCTTTGAGATATTTACCGACTGTGGGCTGGTGTGTGTGGCCATGCAAAGCCAGGCAAGCCATGGGATGGGCTGCGAATGCTTTCAATTCGTCCAAAATAAATGGACGATGGCTGTCCGTCTTTAAAAGATTTTTTTCATCCGAGCTCAGGCTCTCATAGAGTTTGAGATAATCGGAAGATGAAATACGCCAGCTTGTTTTCCTGGTAGCTTCCCAAATATCCCATATAAAAGGCACCTGATGAATAATATTATAGGACGTCAGGAAGAGAACAAAGGGAACACTGTGCTTTTCAGCCAATTCCAGAAAATAGCTGTTATTGAAGTAGCCGTCGTCAAATGTCAATGAACACACCGGTGCATCTGAATTCTCCGCATCGAAGGGGAGGGCAAAGCTATATCCATCCATTTTTAGTGATAAGATAAGTTCTTCTATATCATCAAGTTGAATAAACAGCTCCCTGTGCGTCCTCGGCTCTTGCCGTTCTCCATTCTGAATGCAATGTATCACCAGACATAAGTTTTCAAGAGCAGAAATCAATAACTGCCTCCCCTGTTTATGGAAAATATATTTTTCGCAAGAAGGTAATTCTCTCTGGTTAGAATATTTAACTTTATTCCTAAATATGCATAGCCTGCCAATGAGGTTAACTTGATGGCAAGTCTGACCCAATAAGAGATATCGAAATATCTAAGAAGAATCATCGCAATTGCGGAACCAAAAAAAATAAAAAAAATAGAGCTTATTTTTTTGTACTCCCACCGGATTCTGTAAAAGCGCTGGGCAATGTTAAACGATATTGAGCAGGAAATAATTCCTGAGATCATGGTTCCCCATGCGGCTCCTATTGCTCCCCATTTCATTATAAAAGGAATATTTATAATTATATTCAGTGCCAGCGTGGAGAACGACAACAGCGACGTAATATAGGTTTTTTTCATGTAGATGAGTTGGATCCCGGTGATTTTACCAAAAAAAAGAAAACCGTAAAACATCGAAAGAATAGTCACAATATCTATCGCATCATGAAAAGCAGGGGGTGTAAGTACATAAATAATCTCTTCCGAGAAGAGACAAACTATCAAAGCTATTACTATGGAAGCAAAGAGAAAAGGGGTCAGATAACGACCAATTTCTTCATCAACTCTATCCTTTCCCCCAAACATCTTTTGATACGTTTGAGGAGTGAAGACGTGCTCCAATTGAGTCATGTACGAAAATACGAGCGATGCAATTTGCTGCCCGATACGATATATGCCAACACCTCCCAAAGTGGACATCAAACCAATCATATATTTGTCAAACTGCTGATTTACGGCACCCAGAAAAATCCTCGGTGTTAAAGGATAACTTATTTTGAAAGAATCAAGAAAGATCGGCCAACTAAAAGATAATGATAATCGGGAAATGAACGAAAACGTTAATATTATAAAAACCGCAAGATTAGCAACCAGCTGAGCGTAAACCAGCCCGATAACTCCAATTTTAAGGAAGGCTACTAAAAAAAGAGAAAAAACTACATTCAGCAGGCTTATAGCCGCCGTATAGCCAACATAGGAAAAAACTTTCTGGGCATTTCTCAGCGATAATTGGTAGAACACCACCAAAATCATCACACAGTTATTAATGAACGCCCAAAAAAGCACCCCGCCCCACTTGGGTGATCCGATAATCCAGCCGGCCAGTCTTTGCCGGAAGCAATAAGTAAAAATTCCCAGAATAAAAATATTTATTATTACAAACGCCAGAGAAGAAAAGATCAATGCCGCCGAGTCGCGTTTGTTGCCCTGATACTGGAAATAATTGCGTTCATACGAAATGGTCATCCCCAAATTGGCAATGCCGCTGACAAAAACAGCATAAACCTGAGCGAGAGATAAAACACCGTAATCTTGTGTTGTTAAAATCCTTGTAAATATCGGGAGCGTCAGGAAGGGAATAAGATTATTAAAAATCAGCGGCAGCATATACAGAAACGAATCGCGAATTTGCATCTGACCTTTCGCACCATTATTCGTTTCACTGAGCCGGCGATGATTCCCTGAATCTGTGCTTTCAGCAGTAATCTGCAGCCGCCCCGCCTTCCGGTAAATTATCCACAACAGCCTCCGGAATCATTTGTTCACTCATTATTTTATCCAGAACATCCCTCATGCGTTGTCCGGCATTTCCATCACGAAAAGAATCGAAGCGGTCAATTATATGATTCCAATCACCCAAAGCAAGTCGCTCTGGTTTCCCGGCTCTGAAGTCGGCAATAGCATCAAATATTTCTTCCAGTGAATGATAAACTATATCCGCCTGTCGATAAATGAAATCATTCCTGCTGTCCATTTCATAGGGATTAAGAAGAATTGTTCGAACTCCGGCCAAAGCTGCTTCCAGGGGAGCAGTAGCTCCTACTGCATGCCCGATAACAACATCTGCAACAAGTGCGGCTTCAGCAGGAAAAACTATATTTCGCTTTGTTCCAACCGAAAGCTCAACATAGCGTCCCGTTAATAACGCTTTTTTCCTCAATTCAGCCACTTCCGGAAATTGTTGCACGGCATTCCATTGAAACTGGTTTTTTATAACAAGCCCCAATGATGAATCTTCAATAAGCCGCGTCAACAGAAATTGAATTTCCTGTACCAAGTCCTTTTTAGTAACCAGTTCATATTTACCGTCAAAAGCATTTTCATCAAAAAAACAAATAATAAACCGGCAGCCTTTTTCGATCATTCTTTTTCGGAGAATTTTTGCTCTTTCCTTTATATATTTGAAGGAGCCGTCAAAAATATATCCGACATCAATAAATTTTCCGGGTCTGACATCATTATAACTCCACCTTTCATGATACATGGAAGAAAAAGTGAACATAAAGTCCGCCGTTGTCAGCATATGGGGCCCGACATGACTCATGTTTGAATATTGATAGGATATGGTTCGAATATTAAGCGGCTCCGCAATGAGCTGCATCGCATCTGCGGAGGGCATATAATTCTCACAGGTCATAAAAGCTCTGACATTTTTTTCCCGGCAATAAAAGGCAAGATTTCTTGCCGTATAAAAAAGACGGATGAGAGTAAACATTGCCATCCGTTCACTTTTTTTTAATGTCCATAGACAGCGCCGTAAATCCTTTGTCAGTTTTCTTTCAATCGGATGCTGATTTTTATTTTTTGACGGTAAAAAATGCCATGAAGACGGATGAACGGAAAATATATTTTCGTCCGACTTTTCAGTACTTACTTTGATTTTCCTATTATCATTAAATGTTTTAAGGATTAATGTACGATATTGTAATGGTTTTGCCGGATCAAACCAATGCGGCTGTGTCCTGTATGATCGATCAGCAGATATTTCATCTTCCTGCAACAAGAGGAGTGAGGGTTCATTATCAATTCCAAGTTTGTCCCTGCCGGCGACCGGAACAATCCACTTCAGTTTTCTTAAATTTTCCCTCAGCAACCACAGTATTCCGTAGAATTGCTGAACGCCTCTTTCTTTATAAAACTCAATTTTTAATGTCGCAGAACAATTTTCAAATACCGTCGGGTCAAGATATTCGGGTAAAGCAATCAGCAATAAAGCATCATCACGTCCGGTTTTACGCATTAATGCCTCAGCCACGAATATTCGAACAATGATTTCATTAACGGCAGTCCAAAAAAATTCGGCCAAATTAAGGAGTATTGTATTCCGTTTCCAAAATCTGTTAAAATGATCGACCTTGGGTGATTTGTCTATAAATAATTGTGCGGCTTTAAACGAAGCATCATGAGCCAGCCTTCTTGCTGCAATATAAACGGGTTGATCATCTGCTGACCGGAGTCTGCCCGCTATAAATTCTTCTTCCTGAATTCTGAAATGCCTGTCCAGGAAATAGAGCATCAGCGTATTCTTTATTTTAGAGGGAAGAGGATCAAGAACTCGCAGATCGACGAGCTTGTTGTTTAAGCGAAGACTTCGCCGGAGATTTTCCGCCTTACGGCAGGCGGCCCACGTCAATTTGTCGCAATAAAAGATCACTTATTAAATCCACACGATCAGTTTTTATACCAGCCGGCCAGAGAAAGCCAGCAAAGAGATAATAGTTCCCTGAGCTCTGATCCTCGAACTTCCGTGCCTTTTAAGTAACGACCGACGATTGCTTCAATATGGGGCATATTAAAAACATCCGGCGATAATACTTCCCTGTATGCTCCGGTTTTGAGCGCTTCTTTAAAGCGTGGGACAAATCCGGAACCATAAATCATTTCCGCACCAAGATTAAAATTAGGATCGACATCATATAAATATGAGTGCGGTCCCGTGGCGAGGTGCAATGGATAATTAATGCGGTTTTTCAACATCCACTTAAGTGGATATTTCGTAGGGTTCAAATCCAGGCCTCGGCCCCAGTTTTCCGGCATGGCGGACAGATATTCCTGCAGTCTGGTATCCCAGAATGGTATGGCCATCTTGAGGCCGCTCAATTCTGCCGTTAAATTCAGGGGCACAATGGTTGAGCATTGCCAATGGAAAGAATTATAAAAGTGGAGGTACCAGGAATACAAGGTATCACTCGTTATTCCCCGAACAGCCTTCTTGAAATAAGTATCCTCCATATCTCCGGTGTATAGTTTTGCTCCGGTCTCTGTCAGAAATGTAATATTTTTCATCGACCAAAGGGGCAGACGGACAGGACGGAGAAAAAAAGCGGAAAGGAATTGAATTGCACGTTTATGAACGCTGTTTTTATCCCGGGCATCAAATATTGACTTCCCTGAGCGGGAAAGAAAAAGATTATAAATAAGGTCTTCCTGATATTTATTCTCCTGAAATAAATTAAAAAACGTGGGCCCAAATAAGTAACTGCCCATTTTGTCGCTATACTCGCGGAACTCCGGGACAGGATGAAAAATCGTCATAAACTGACTAAAGCCGAGATTATGGGCACCATCACTTATTTCACCGGCAAAGACCGATTCTTCACCATTGGTGGTCTGAGCGACATAATCAGCCAGCACGGCATGATTGAATCCTGCTCCTCCGGAAGTATGATGCGGCAGTTGAATAGCCGGCTGCAAACGATCGTGCCATTCCAGGGCTTTTTTCCCTTGATAATCAAAGTCTACAACAGCAAGCGGAACATTGAAATAATCAGCAACCGCCTTAGCCCGGGACATCTCAAATGGATTGCCTACACCGCTTCGCTCCGCATATTTCATACGCCCTATAACAGCACGTACTTTTCGCCGGCCAAAGACATGAACTAAACTTGCCAGGATTGAAGATGAATCCCAGCCGGACGAAAGATAAACAACGTTGCCATACTTTGACCCTCTGATTTTTATAGCTTCAAGAAAAATATCTGCATATTCTTCCAGCTCTCTCTCGCTAAAATTTTCTATACGAACAGGATGGAAGTCTTCAGTCTTAATTTGAACAGTTCCATTTTTTATATACACTGTATCGAGAACACCCAGCCTGCGAATTCCCTTATAGGGCGTATGGCGCTTAGGCGGCCGGTAGCCATACATGCAGAGTGCATGCACCAATGCTGCTTGATCATAACCATTTGCAGCCGGCGAATCAGGCATCAAAGAAAGATCGGATGCAAAACATCTGACGTCACCGGATGTATTATAATATATATCACGCTGTCCATAGTGGTCCGCACTCATGATGCACTGATCATCAGGTCCGGCGATTACCAAAACATACCTGCCTTCCAGAATATTACGACTTTCTTCAATGGAATAATGAACAAGAATATTTTTTAAATCGTAGAAATTCTGCGATAATGAAACAATATCTCCCTGATTGGTCCTATATCCCAGGACATCTCCCGCTATAAAAGCCTTTCGTCCATCATTAAGATCCAATGATTGAACATCTTCGTCTCCTTGTACAGTCAGACCGGGTGACTGATATAATGCCTTTAAACCTTGTGCAGCTATGTCAGTTTTTGTTTTAGATACAAGAATACACAGTTTCATTTTTAATACCCCTAGTGTTTTTTATGCATTTGACGAGGCAATGAATCGAAAAACTACGATAGTAAATCCCAGTGCATTGGAGTGCCTTTTTTAACATCGCTTTTGATTGTCTTTCCTATCAGATTCTCATAATACCTGGGGGCGAGACCATGGCCCGGCCTGATACAGCGGAGATTATCTTTAGTCAACACATCGCCGGCTTTCATATCTTTAACAATATATATCGAACGGCGTCTAGTAACGGCAAACTCTTCATCTTTGGTTGGTCCATAGAAAACCTTGCCCAGAGATTGCCATGCCCGTTCAGTCTCTGCAACGAGCTGAGCCAATTCTAACGGTTCCAAAGAAAATGCGCAATCAACTCCGCCGTCAGAACGGTTTAACGTAAAATGTTTTTCGATGACTACAGCTCCCACAGCGACAGCTGCAACAGCCGTGCCAATACCAATCGTATGATCCGACAATCCTACTTCACATTTGAACAACTCTTTCATATGGGGAATTGTCAATAGATTAGAATTTTCCGGTGTCGCCGGATATGTACTTGTGCATTTCAATAAAACAAGATTATTGCATCCGGCCGCTCTTGCTGCACGTACCGTTTCATCCAGCTCATCTATTGTAGCCATACCAGTGGAAATAATCATGGGTTTACCCGTAGCCGCCACTTTTTTAATCAAGGGGATATCCGTATTTTCAAACGAAGCAATCTTGTAGCAGGGCACATGCAGCGACTCCAGAAAATCAACCGAAGTCTCATCAAAGGGTGAACTAAACGCAATCAGCCCCAATTTGCGGGCATAGTCGAATATTGGCGCATGCCATTCCCAGGGGGTATACGCCTTTTGATAAAGCTTATACAGCGATTGTCCTTTCCAAAGGCTTCTTGCATCATTGATAAAAAATTCCCCTTCAGCAATATCCAGCGTCATGGTATCTGCCGTGTAAGTCTGCAACTTTATCGCATGTGCACCGGATTTGGCTGCAGCTTCTACTATAGCAAGAGCACATTCCAGCGATTGATTATGGTTGCCGGACATCTCGGCAATAATGAAAGGTTTTGATTTAAACAAAGACATTTAGACCAGCTTTATGTATAAGCACAAATGGATTTTCTCTCACAAAATAATAAAACAATTAATAGTAAAACAATTATGTACCATATAGTGTAATTATTCTTGTGTTTATTTACGATAACGTACCAATTTTGCCGGATTTCCCACATACACTCCATACGGCAGGCAATCTTTCGTAACAACCGCACCAGCTCCTACAACCGCTCCTTCCCCCACTTTGGTGCCGGCCAAAACCAACGCCCTTGAACTGATGATGGAATCTTTCTTGAAGACAATCCACTCTTCTTTCATTTCTTCACTCCCTACGGGCTTGGGATATTTAATTCTCGTTGTAGTCACGCCGGATCCAATCCACACATTATCTTCCGCTTCCACAGCTTGGCCAATCATGGTGCATCTTTTTATTCTCACATTGTTGCCGATTTTACAGTAGCCGGATGTATTGACGTAATCATCTATTTTACAATTGCTCCCTATTATTGTACCGGGCATAAGCTTTACATAGTCCATGATAATCACATTGTCACCAATTCTTGACCCCTTCATAATCTTTGTATAGTCGCCAATTGTAACATTATTGCCAATGACAACATCGGCGTCAATATAGCAGAAGCAACCGATACTGTAACCTTCTCCATGTTTAAAGTCATCCGCAATACGGTTTCCATTTCTGTCAATATCGAAATTCGCCATCACTTCTACCTTTCAGCTTTTTTGTTGAATAAATTTTTACGCAGATCATCCGAACATCTTAGTGATGATTACCGACCGTTAAAACGGCTTAGCCTTTCCGTTTAGAACATTCAATAAATTAGCGCTGAAAAATAACTCCCGGACATCTTCTTTTAATACTTTTTCCCATCGTGAAACTGCAACACTGAAATCTACCAGAGGATAATCGGTGCCAAAGATACATTTATCTTTCAAATATGTGTTGGCGGCATAAAGGAACTCAGGAGCCATATATGCAGGATTAAGAGCACTGAATTCCAGATAGACGTTAGGATGACGCTGGGCGACAGCAAGAATTGATGGTCCAAAACCATTGCCACCATGAGAAACTATGAGTTTAAGTTCCGGGAAATCAACTGCTATCTCATCGATGTTTTGCGGCTGACCATGCCACATGTAGGCGCCGCGCCAAAAGTGAATGGAACCATGAACAATAACTGTTTTTCCCAACAACTCGCAAAGCCCATACAGCGGATAAAACAGTTTGTCATTGACACCGCAATTCGAAGTAAACGGTGATAAACAGATTGCTGCACAGCCTTCATCAAAGTAATGTTTTATATCGCGCAAAGCATAACGGATGCCTCTTTCAATACTGATGCCGGCAACCGGAATTATTTCCTTAAACTGTCTTGACAACCCAATAATCTGCTCATTATCTTCGGCGGTAATACCATAAGCCATCATTTGCTCAATGCCGCCGGCAGCAGCGCAGTCTATCAATTCCTTTACCGGCATTGGGCTCAGACGTGATTTCATCTTATATAACTGGATATAATCACTGTAACAACTTTTTTGTTCGGATGTCCATATTCTCAAAAGTTGTTCGGTGCGCAGTCGAACTCTGGAATCAATTATTTTCATCACACATTCCTTTCACTACTAATTCACAAATATCCATTATTTCAACTTGCCTGTATTTCTCATCAGCTTGCCGGGCGTCCTCCAGCATCGACAAACAATATGGGCAACTGGTAACAATAATGTCGGCGCCTGTATCTAATGCTTCATCCAGGCGAATTTCTGATAAACGCTCGCCTTTTTTCGCATCGCGCCATATGCCTCCTCCTCCGCCGCCGCAGCATAAACTTTTTTTACCACTGTGTTCCATTTCCCTTCTTTCAATACCCTGCATCCTGTCGAGGATTTCTCTAGGCTGGGCAATGATGTTGAGATGCTTGCTGAAAAAGCAGGGATCATGAAAAGCAACTTTTTTATCCTGATATTTATTCAGTTTGATAATACCTTTACCGATCAAATCATAAACAAGTTCAAGCAACGGAGCTATCCGGATCTGATGATCGTTTTCTTTTGCATACAGGTCCTGAAATGCACTGAGGCAGTGGGGAGAAAGAACATAAAGTTTTCTTACATTGTTTTTAAGAAAATTTGCCTTGTTAATATTTTTTACTTTCTCCGAGGTCGCAAAATCTCCAACTCTGCGGACGGTATCTCCGCAACATACTTCCTCATCAGACAATATTTTAAATGGTATTTTCGCGATCTGCAGAATGTAAATCGCTGCCTCCGCGGTTTTGCGCGCTCGTCGGTCATATGCCGGAAAACAACCCAAAAAGATGTGAACCGTTTCTTCTGCAGTCGCGACATCCGGTGCTGTTTCCATCCCTTGAATCCACTTTATTCGGCTGGACGTTTCTTCTTTCCAGGGATTGCCATAGAAAGATATGGATGCAATAGAACTCTTGATGGAAACCGGTATATGCCCCGCACCCTTTTCGACAACAAGATGCCGCAGACCGGCCATTACTTCCAAAAGCGGAATTTCAAAAGGACATACCATCTGGCAGTGGCCGCAGTTAGTGCACATCCATAATTCATCTCCGTTCAGATCCAGCAGCCCCAAACGGGTTTTCTGAATAAAGTTACGCGGCGAAAAGGAATCCGCGGTATTAATCAAGTTATTCGGACAGAAGCTGGAACAAATTCCACATTGCAGACACCGGTCCAAAGCATAGTATTCCATGCTCATCTGCCGCAGCGCTTTTTCCATTTGATGTGTAGATTCGTCGGCGGCAAGCGACCGATCTTTATAAAAAAGGATGGGCCTGCCGTTGAGCCTCCAACCATAATCAATGTTTTTCACTTCTCTATGATTCATATTACTTGCATTCATTGAGATAAGCGGCAACCCTGCCGCTTACTGAATTCCCTTCCAACAGACAATCCTTAATCGGTTTCAGCCCCGTCAAACTGCCGGCAAGGAAAATACCCTCTTGAACAGTATCATGTTGAGAAAAATATTTATCTTTTTTGGTAAAAAAACCGTCATCGCTGCGTTCAATACCGAGTAGCCCGGCAAGATCTTCGGCATCGGCGCATGGCATCATACCTACAGACAATGAAATCAAATCAAAAATACCCTGTACAGGCCTGCCCAGCAGAGTGTTTTCGGCCCGCACTTGAATGTCGCCATCAGGCAGAGCACTGCACTCAGATACTCTTCCCCGAATATACTTTACCCCCAATTCCTGAGCATACTGATACATTTCCTCAAAACCGCGGTCGTAGGTTCTGATATCCATATAGAAGCAAGTCACGCTGGCATCCGGATTCTTCTCCATTATTTCAATGGCCTGCTTTGTGCTGTATGAACAGCAAATCCTCGAGCAATAAGGATTACCCAGACGCTTGCTACGCGACCCGACACAAAAAATAATTGCCATCCTGTTCACTGGTTTTCCATCGGATGGCCGCAGCAACATGCCGCCCTTCTTTTCCTGGGCCTCCAGCAATGCTTCCAAGTCCAGTGAACTGACAACATTAGGATAAACGCCATAACCATATTCATCCTGCAGCCGCGCATCAAAGACTTCAAAACCGCAGGTAAGAATTATAGCCTTGACGTTATATCTATTGTTATCCGAAACCTGGACAGAATAAGTTCCGTCAATTCTTTCCGCCGAGGTAACGGAAGCGGAAACGATCGTTCGAATGCGTGAAGATTGTTCAACTTTATCAATAAGCTCCCGGACAAGAGTTTTCCCGCTGCGAAAATCAGGAAATATTTTGGAATAGTCTTTTACCTTTCCGCCCAGTGAGGAATTTTTTTCAATAATTATGGAATCAATTCCCAGCGCGTCCAGAGAAATAGCTGCTGAGAGCCCTGTTACACCGCCGCCAATTATCATTACTTTACTGTTGATTGCTTTTTTAATCATACCTTCTATCCGATATTTTCATTATGCATGGATTTTTCTTTTTCATAGGCAATGCCTATTTTGTCCAGCAAAGGCTCGACGGGAACTGTATGAGAATCAATGCCAACCACGTCATACGGATCCCATCCCAGCAGTAGCCCCGCTAATTCCTGATAAGTCAAAACAGGAATAAAATATTTCTCACCGGTTAATTCATAGATTGCCCATTGTTCCTTGTCCAAAAATACTTCACAGCCCGGACAGTTTGTCACAATCAGATCAGGATTAAAGGGCGCCATGCTTTTTATTTTTTTGTAAACATTGGAAAGTGTCGCCCCGCGATTGGGCGGAATCATACATTGACGAAACCCCATGCCGCAACAGTGGCGGCGTTCAGGATAATCAATGTTTTCCCCACCCCATGAGCTCACCATACCTGCCAACACTTCACAATATTCAGAACCGCCGATAACATGTTTTTCCGGAAACAATTTGCTGTAATGGCAACCGATATGATCCACAACTTGCAGAGAACGACCGGTTTTCGCTTCAGTCAGGCTATATTTAAAATGTTTTTTAATACTTTTGCGATGATGGTAATAAATATCGCTGACGTGGACCACATATTCCGGAATTTCAAACTCCCGGCCACAGGTGTCCTTTAATAATCGTTTTATTTTTCTTCTCAGTTCCGGTTCATGTTCCAGAATATCCTTGCACTCGCAATAAGTGCCGAAGGATGTTACGCAGGTTGGTGTAATGACTTTGGCTCCGGCTTCCTGCGCAATAGACCAGAGTCTAGCCACTGTTAACAAAGTAGCTTCAATGGGTATAACGTCGCCATGGTAGCCGATTGCCGTACAACAGGACCAACCGGATTTGGACTCATATGAAGTCTTCCAATTTATGTTGAGCAGATCATAAATCCTGGGAACCATGGTTTCGGAAGCAGGATAAAAACTTCCCAAAATACAACTGAAGGTCAGAAAATAATTATCCGAGGGGATATCCTTGGAATATTTCTGCCACGCAAGTTGACGTCCTTTTTTATTGTAATTAACCATTAACCATCAACCTTCTGTTTTAACTTTTTCATGATATTCTTCGACGGAAAGCCCCATTTCCGCGGCCTGTTTCTCGGCAGCCTGATCGATCAGCGACCAGAAAAACAATGCGCCGCCGGCCATCCATAATTTTCTTAACTCCTCCAATGTTTCAGGATGAACTTTCCGTCCGGAATAAGGACCTTCCATATCAGGATGCGCGCCTACTTTTTTCATGTATTCTTCCTGTCTTTTGTAATACGTGGCAAAGCGAGGACCGAAATCCAGATGTTTGTCAGGGTGAGCATTCCTGAAATAAAGTGTGCAGGCTCTGTTCCAGAGGTTACCGCCCCACAAGTGACGCGCAAAGTACTGCTGTCTGCCGCGAATGCTTTCTACATGATAACCTTTAAGCTGACTCAACTGCCGTAAAGAAGAGATCATACCAAAGGGGCTGTTTTGACGGGGGCATTTTGCTTTGCAGGAACCGCACTGGTGGCAATACCACAAAAAATCTGATTTCAGCAGTTCAACTAAAGCATCTTCCTGCTTTTCCTGTACCATTGTCATAATTTCCCGGGGACTGAATTCATAAAATTCCGCAGCCGGGCAAAGCGCCGTACATGCTCCGCAACTCATACAACTTGTTATGGCATGTTTAGCTATGACATGATTTTCCAGCCACCAGACGCAAGACTTATCTTTAGCCTGACGATACCATTCAATCACTTCTGAACAGGCATTATTCTCCTCCTGACACAGACGCTGTTCTATACGGTCTTTTTCTCTTTCAAAGGGAGTGGCGAAGATAAACTGAATATTGGGGTAGAAATATCCTTCCGTTATAATCCGCGCCTCATCACGTAAGCTGTAATACAGATCCAGAATTTCTTGATCAGATAAACGATCCAAAGGAGGATGAATATCCTGTTTCTTGCTTTCTCGGTAATTGTACTCTAAAGATTCCATTATTTTCTAAATTCAACTTTTCCTGAGTCTGAGCATCAGACTCATGTTTATTCCGGCGTACTTCATGCCCATTTTTTCCAAACCACGAATCATCTTATAATTGTTGATGTTTGATCCGAAATATCCGTACTTCATTCCCATCATTCGATACCAGTTGTGCCTATAGGCAACCAGACTCAGAGATACACCTTTTCTGGCAGCTCTTGGATGTACAATGATTCCCATAGAGAGCGGATTCACTATTATTCCTGTTTCCTTCTGAATATCTTTATCTATAAGGCTGATTAGAGCGCTGGCAAACTTACCGTTCAATTCTCCTATCAGGAGCCGTCCTTCCTTTTGTTCGTAAACTTCACGATAACGTTTAACATAAAGTTCAATCATCCTTGGTTTATCAAACTCAGGTTCATATAACCAATGACTGGGAAAATGAACGTGTTCATAACTATATGCGATTTCATCGAAATCAGATTCTTGCGGATCACGAACCACAATATCCTTCAACAGCGCAGCATCGTAATTATCAGCTGCCGAAGATACAACATGCAGAAATCCGTCGGCGTAACGGAACCCGTTTTCTTCAAGCGCCCGCAGCCACTGAAAAGCAGGAGAAGCAATTGAGGCCGAGAGAAAAATAAATCCACGCTTTACGGCCAGTTCCCGCAATGTTCGGATAAGTTCGTATTTCGCCTTGTAGGCCTTGTCAGAACCATCGGTGACGAATGCTTCATTTTCAATGCTGGCAACTTCAACCTGGAATTTGTCGGAAAGATGGTTAACCCGTGCCAGTAAAGCTGCAGCATAAATTTTACCATCCATACAGGCGACGATCATGCTTTCCCGATTTTCAGCAGCGGTACTGCAGACTTTTTTAAAACGATACTCCTGAAGGTTTTCATTAACGATGGGAGAGCCCCAGTATGGTGGATAAGGATATTTTAAATAGAGATCTCTGAGTTCTTCGATATTGGCGTCATCCCAGGAGATAATCTTAGCTGTCACCGGTTAATACTCCTCCCTTGTGATTAAAACGTATGAATCGATTATGAATGTTATTGCACCAGCAATTCCATCATATGCTGGACAACTTTCTGTGTGCCGCTGCCGTCAACAACATTCATAGCGGCTTTAGACATTGCTTCTCTTTGTTGTCTGTCCCCGGCAAGTTTTTTAACAGAATCCGTTATCTGTTTTTCCGAAACCTCATCATAATGGCCCACATATAAACAGGCTCCCCGTTGATCCAAAAGCGGCGTATGTACTTTTTCTCTTTCCGAAGTAGAAATAATTATATCGGGAATACCCAGACAGGCTAACTCCCAGATACTCATCCCCCCCGAGGTTATCGCCAAGTCGGCTTCGGCCATCAGTAAAGGCATATTGGAAGTGTTGACATGAAGTTCTACAGGTAGTTCAGGATGATCGTGAAGAAATTTTCTCAGTTCTCTCTCCTGACTGTATAAGGCGCCGACAACGGCAATAATTTTACCGGGTATTTCTTCCATCATGGTCAGAGCATTCAGTACTTTTAAAGTCAGACCGCTGCTGTCCACTCCACCAAAGAAAACAAAGAAAGTTTCGACCCTGTTGCGGACATCCCTGCTGTTATATCGGAGCGTCAAATATCTTTCGTCAAGAATGATATATTCCGGTCCTAAAAGAAGGCGCGTATGAGGTTCTGCGGAATATTTCTCGGTCAAGGCAAAAAGGTTCTGATTATGAACAATATCTGCTTTGAAGCGGCTCTCGTTACGAAACGTAATCATCATGACTCTGCCTGCACGGCTACATATCGCATCTTGAAAAGATTGCCGATAAAAATCGGGATAGGGACAGTCGACAACAAGCAGCGATTTCTTTACATTACTTATCAGAGAATATTCGTAAAGGAAATGTGCTGTAAATTTTTGATCATTTGGAACATCTACCAATCCCATGCCTTCTGTTTTCAAGATATCAAAAATAGTTTTATCCGCATTGGCCATAAAAAAAACTGATGTTGCCCCCTTTGCTTTCAGCATACGGGCAATATAAAGGCAGCGGTAAAAATGTCCTGTACCGATTTGCTTATCAGCGTCAACTCGAAAAAGAAATTGGGATTCCGCCATTACTTTCAGTCGGCAAGAGGGGGCACGTTGATTGTTGAATGCTCTTTGATTTTTTTTATCAGGTCCTGATCTACTTCGTACGTCATGATCATGTTCTTGTTCATGGCTACAACATTTGGATTACGATCAAGAAAATCAAATATGTTGAGTATGGTAGGCTCCAGATTGTCGGCCTTCAGGTGAGCTTCTATCAGGTTAAACACATCAAGATCTTCCTGATAATCAACCGTCAGCCGGTAATCGCGAATGAATTCCGGCGGCAAATCCACCATATTAAGTTTGAAATGATTCGGGTTATTAAGAAAGTAGTATGTCAGGTATTCTGAGTATTCGGCATCAGGGAAATAGTACTTCGCCCGCCGGAAGGCTTCTCCATTGGTGATGGAGATACTTGTTCCTACCGCCATCTTTTTCGCCTTTGTATAATCAGCTCCGCTGCGGAAATGAGAATCAAGCAGAAAATCGAAAATTTCTGCGGACAAGTAAGGCATATCGGCCGTAGCTCTTACCACTACGTCAATCTTATATTTATCTACAACCTGAACATATCGATCCAGTACGTCGTCGGGATGACCTTTCTCCAAAATAACCTGCTCTGCGTAGGTGTATTTTTCCAGTTCGGCATCTTCCTCAAGCCACGAAGTCGCCAAAATTACATGATTGACATTCTTGAAGCGCAGAGCGGTTTTCAGGCAGAGTTCAACAGAACTTAAATCCCCAATTTTCAAAACTGCTTTTCGGGGAAGCCTTGTTGATTTCATCCGACAGCCGATAACGACGGCAATATTGGCTTTTTTAAAATCTTCCTTACGCAGGGTTTCACCAATTTTTTTACTCTGCCCAAGGATATAATAATTATTGACAAGCTCCGTAATTTCGTCGGCAGAAAGACCCGCTTGATTAGTCCTGCGGAAATCAAGATCGTTTTCCATGTCTATGAGCCTGCCTGCACGGATATTTCTCTTTAACACGGGAACTTGAATAGATTTTTTAAGATAAGTTTTTTCTTTATCATTAATGAATGGTGATTCTAAGCAATTCCGGCAGGTTTCCATACTCTCCAGATAAGACAAGTACTGCTGTTTCTCCATCGCCGACTGAAAATCATACTCCGGTTTTGGTCCCGACAGCCTTACATGTTTTTCCAGATAAGTTGCGCCAAGCACTGCAGCCATAATCGGGAGCAAACGTGATTCTTCCTTGTCTGGTGATGTGTGATCGGCAAAACTAAGCGCATAGGTCCCGAAATGTTCTTGAAGTATTTTAATTTTCTGCAATCCGCCGTCTTCCGGTTCGGTTGGATAAGCCTGAAAACCGACCTGCAGAATAATAGATTGCGGGTTCAACCTTGACTTGAACAACTCAATCAAAGGAGCAATCCTGGAAAGCTCGATTCCGGAAATGTTCAAAATAATCTTTTTAGATCTCAGGTCAAGACCGGAAAGATTACGAATAACACCATTGTTATACAGGATGGATGCCTGAAATTTAAGGCCGGTAATTAAATTCAAATTTGCCTTGATTATTTCACAGCTGTACTCGTCAAATACATCAATCCAGACATCCTTCGTTTCGTGTGCTTTTTTTATAAAATCCGCCCACCGGTCAGGAGGGAAGTAAAGTTTTTTATAAAGATTATATGCCCGAAAATCCGGTAAAGCAGTCCTGTCATAATGAAACGGCTGAAACTTAATACCAAAGACGCCTTTTAAATCACTAAATTCATCCACAAGATTTTCTACATAGGAGGCGTCGCCCCCATGTGTATTGGCAATTTCTATTATATTGTAAATATTTTCCATCAATCCCTCACCATCTTTCATTAAGAAACTGAAAATAGAGTTAATTTTATGATCTAATTATTTTTTGTCCATCCAGTATGAAGGACTTGCCTTATCAAAATTCCGCGACATATAGTCAACGCCCAGTTTACGTAAAATCAATCCTGCCGGTGTGACAAAAACAAAAAATAGCAACGTAAGGCAGAATTGGAGTAGAAAAGTAACAATTTTATTCAGCATGACAAATATTCCTTAATCAAGTTGAAATTCTTTTCGCCAATCTTTGGTTTCTACATAGGGCGGTTGGTCCTTCTTCTTGAGAAGGAATGAGCCCATTATCAAATAATCCATTTCCGTCCGCATGAAGCAACGATAGGCGTCTTCCGGACTCTCCACTATTGGTTCTCCCCGAACATTAAAAGATGTGTTAATTACAACCGGACAGCCTGTCTTTTTATAAAAAGAATCTATCATTTTATAAAAAGCTTCGTTTGTTTCCCGATGAACAGTCTGAATTCTGGCTGAACAATCAACATGGGTTACGGCAGGTATTTCTGAACGCACCACCTTAAGTCGGTCAAGACCTTTTAGCTGTTGCGGAATTTTCCCTTCCTCTATACATTTATTTTTACTGACATGCCCCACCATCAACATATACGGCGATTTAAATTGTCGCCCCATGGGGCGGTTACCATCCATATCGAACCAGTTGGCCACCTCATCACAAAGAACCGATGGAGCAAACGGTCTGAAGCTCTCCCGGAATTTGATTTTGAGATTCATCACCGTCTGCATTTTCGGTGAACGTGCATCTCCCAGGATACTTCGTGAACCCAGCGCGCGGGGGCCAAATTCCATACGCCCTTGAAACCACCCGACAACCGCCTCGTCGGCAATGATATCGGCGATTTTCCCCGGCAATTCTTCTTTTGTAAGCCGGACAGCGGGAATTCCTCGACTATTGATAAAACTGAGTATATCTTCATCAGAGTAAGCCGGTCCCAGATATGTTCCCTGCTGCGCATCCATTTCCCGGTTTATTTTTCTGGAATTAGCAAGAATCTGGTACCAGGTATAAAGGGCAGCACCAACTGCACCACCGGCATCTCCAGCAGCAGGCTGAATCCATATATTTTCGAACGGACCTTCCCGGAAGAGGCGACCATTGGACACGCAATTCAATGTTACTCCCCCGGCCAGACACAAATTCTTTTTACCCGTTACTTTGTGAACATGACGACCGATTTTTAGAACAATGTCTTCCGTTACCAGCTGTATTGATCTGGCCAGGTCCATATCCAGTTGAGTTATATCACTTTCCGGTTTCCTTGGCCCTCTTCCGAAGAGGGCGTCAAATTTGTCATTTGTCATCGTAAAACCGGTACAGTAATTAAAATAATCCATATTCAAGCGGAAAGATCCGTCTTCCTTGACATCAATGAGATTATTATAAATGACATCGACATAAACAGGATCCCCGTATGGTGCAAGACCCATGAGTTTGTATTCACCCGAATTAACCTTGAAGCCGGTGTAATAAGTAAAGGCGGAATAAAGCAGTCCCAGCGAATGAGGAAAATGAATTTCTTTGAGGATTTTTATATTGTTGCCGTCACCACTTCCAAAGCTTGTAGTCGTCCATTCGCCGACTCCGTCCATCGTCAGAAACGCAGCATGTTCAAACGGTGAAGGGAAAAAGGCACTGGCGGCATGCGATTCATGATGTTCGGGGAAATATATTGTCCCTGTATAACCAAGCAATTTTTTCAACTCAGATTTTATCCAGAGTTTTTGACTGATCCAAAGCGGCATGGACGTAAGAAAAGACTTCAGACCGTCAGGTGCGAACATGAGATATGTTTTCATTAACCGGTCAAACTTGATGGACGATTTTTCGTAAAAGGCTACGGCTGCCAGGTCCTTGGAAGAAATACCTGCATACCCAAGACAAAACCGGATGGCTTTTTCAGGAAAACGGTAATCATGTTTTATTCTTGAAAAGCGTTCTTCCTGGGCCGCTGCAATAATTTCTCCGTCTTTAATGAGACATGCCGCGCTATCGTGGTAAAAAGCTGATATCCCCAAAATATACATATATTATTCCCGCTCTAATGATTTTCCAATTTGTTCGCCGTCTTCAGCAACTGTCCGTCATATTCTTCCAGCAGAGATTCCGATTCATTACTTAATTTGAACTTAGAACAATATTGCTCGTGTATAAGCACAGTTTCTTCCAGTCGCTGAATAAGTTCCTTTATCTCCTGTGCGCAGTCGGACTGCAGCCGCCAATTCAAAATTGCAGCGACAGCTAAAGCCTCTGCGATATATTCCAGGAGAGTCCTGTCATATCTCATAGAAATGCGTGAATGAGAACCATAACGAAGAGTTTCCCGGAAGTACCAGAAGATAGTGGTCTTAATGCGCGGATAAACCTGGTTACCGTCAAGAAGATGGTTCAACAATTTCTTTCTGCAGGCAGCCAGAATTGCCGGCAGCCTTTGTGATTCCAGGGCCGATTCGATGAGAGGATCTTCGCCTGATACAAGAGGCAAGACGTCCCCCGGTAAAACAGCGGAAAGTTCCTTCGATGTTCGAAGGATACCTTCTTTTATCGGAAACATTCTGTTAAGTTCCTGATCACGTTCATAATACCTGATATAGGGGATTATATGACGGACTAAAAAATATTCCGGGAATCTTCCGACATCAGATGGATACTTTGGGCCAAAATGAACAAGAAATTTAAGCTCGGGAAAACAGGGATGCTGCAGATGATATTTTACCGCCGTCTCCAATTCTTTGGGCAATGATTTAAGCAGATTTGTTCCATACTCAGATGTATTATTCGCAGATCGCAGGCAATCCAGGTGTTCCTTAAGCTCTTTTTCTGAAAAAGGAGAATACGTTCTGAAATAATTAAAAAATTCCGTATTATTACCGAGAGATAATTCCGGATTGTATAATATGTTTTTTATCTCCGCCTTATTCGTTCCGGATAGGCCTTTTTCCCGGAAGTACTCAATAATTCTGTTTGCTATCTGCTGCTGACCTTCTTTTAAAGGATGTGTATGATCCACATAAAGATCATCATCTATAAACCGCGCAATATCGATAACCCCGACATTTTTCCCGTGCAGCATAGATATGTTGTCAAGAGCTTTAAGATAAGGTGCCCTAATACGGTACATTGAGCAGTCGGCCTCATAAGATTCAGCAAGGTATTTCTGATATTTCTCATTATCCCCGCGCATGCGGCAGATTTCAGCCAGGTTAAAAATAACTATTTCCCGTCTGACATTTCTTTCCTTTAAAAGAAGAAGAAGCAAAGATTCCGCTTCATCTAATTCTCCTTTTTGGGCAACACAGACCGCATAGTTATTGACTATGAGCAGGGGGTATTCATAATGCAGTGACAACGGCCCCGAGTTCAGCAATATTTCTCGATATTTTTCAGCTGCCTTTCCGAAATCGCCCGTTTCTTGAAGGCTCATTGCCTCCACAAATCGCATATCGGAAATTGCAAGCTTATGTGACAGTTTTTCATGCAATCCCAGATAGCTGTAAAATACAAAATTTCCTTTCCCCAGCCCAGGGTAAAACAGACGATTTGCTTTGGGACGAATCACGGCAACAGGAATAGATGATTTCAGACAGGCCTTAACAATCCTGGAAACATTGAACTCATAATCTTCCGGTGTTTCCGGTAATTCGATCAGAGGATTAAAAGTATTATTCCATTCCAAAGGGAGAAGACGATTTTTCAACCTCGTGCGTTCTTTCCTCAATCCGCAAAGCTCCCTGAACCGAATCACATTTTCTCGCAAGAATGTATACTTACCTTTACGCAGTTCCCAGGAAGCTGCGTCACATGTACCCAGATATATCACCACTGCTTTGAGGCCGGGGTAATTCTTCCAGTGGCGGAAGAAGAACGCACAGGCATCGGCGGATGTAAAACCCGGTTGGGAACAATTGACAATTTCTGTTGCTTCCGGCCAGCAGCTGCTGTCAGCCATAATAAATGGATACATATGCCGCTCGCAACCGACGGACATACTGGTGGAATCACCAAGAATAAATATCGTTTGTTCTGTCATTAGAATATAGGATAAATATCGTCGCCTGCTTGACTTGATGAGGATAACGCTTCTTCCTCGCTTGATCTCTTGGATTTTTTTTCGATAAAAAAAACAAAAAGCAATCCTTTCAATAAATAAATTAATTTCTGCGACGCCTTTTTTTGATTCATAGAAATTTGTATAATGTTGTTTATAATGATGCTCTTCATACTGAAATCCATTTTTTTGTGTTTAAAACTTTTACTATTTCTCGGGCAAAAATATTATGCCCTTTTTTATTCATATGACCATCATGAAAGATTACGGGATCATCAGCAGTATGTTCAGCCAGCATTGCCTCCGTCATATCTATGTAGTTTATGTTATTTTTCTCGAAAATGGCGATTAACGTGTTTCGTGGAAGAGTATAATCAACCAGGGAGGAAGAACTTTTTTGACCGAATTGCTGCATAATAGCTCCTAACCCGAAGAGAAGATGAATTCCCTTCTGGCTGCAATAATTCTGCATTACAGCAACGATCTGGTCAACCAGTTTATACATGTACTCATAATAGGGAATCTTCCACGAGAGGAAAATGGGATCAGCCCAGGGATTGTAGTCCTTAAGATTAATACCTGCCTTAAACTCCATATATTCCTTGCGATAAGCATAGTAGGAACCGATAAGCTGTCGAAAAAATTTAAACCGCGATAAAGATGACATTTTTTGCAGTTTCATTTTACCGTTTGCATCAAGATAAAAATATGGTCTGGTATAACCTATAACATAAGCATTCAAGATGCGGTGAATTGACCACGGATACTGTTCAACTATTATTATTCCGGGCTTATAAGCATCTATCTTCTGGAGAATCACAAGACAAACCTGGTCCAGCCCGAAGCTGCAATGACCGAGATTAAATACCTGTTTTCCAGTTAATCTACTTAAATGCTCTGAATACCTGCTATCCTGATCGACACCCGCACCCCAAGTATGAGAGCCGCCCAGACATAAAATGGATCCATTAATTTTCTCTTCCGGCACATCTTTATCTCTGTTGCCTTCACTGTTATGCCTGACCTTTATTGAAGCCTTATCCAGGTTTGTAAAACAAACATCTCTTTCCATGTTGGGGATTCCCCAAAAACCTGTAATCGGATCATATTGATAAAAAACCGCATCACCCGCACGGAGATTTATCTTTTTTTTGTCATCGGACATTTTTTTCAGAAACCACCTGTAAATGCATTATTTTATAGTAGACAATTAAAAATCCTGCTACTCTTCTATATGAGTTTATAGCAAGTCTATTTTTTAAAAAAGTGAGAGGCCATCTTACCGGCACGCAATTCATGCAACGGAGCCTCAATAAATTTATAACTTAAATAAGCCAATGGTATAGATAAAAACAGATAAAATAAATAAACGGGACCTGGATTAATGTGAAAGAAAATTTGATTGGCCTTACCTAATATTGAATGGCATACGTATATGGCATACGAATAAAAACCGCACCATCCAAATAAATTCAGCAATAAGATCCCTATTTTAAAACCACCGCCATTATCACTGCGGACTTCCCGTAACATAACAACAAATGTGATTAATAATCCACACAAAGCACCGTAGCCTAAAGCTAAACGTCCGCTCAATCCACTGCTTAAACCCCAAAAATATGCCGGCTTCCAGTTGTTTAAATACCAGGCAATTACAATTAAAATAAAAATGGCACCAAATTTATTAATAGATGAAACAGCAGGCAATCGCTCCCAATTGACGACAGCCAATAAAATCCCCCACATAAAAAAATGTAAATTACCCAAAAGAGTTCTCGGTTGTATATAAATATCTCCACAAGCTTTTATGTACAACCAGGATATTATGCCGGATAATGCCAATAAGAATAAAAGAAGAGTAATCCTTCTTTCCCGGTTTACTTTTACAATAATCCAGATGAAGAAAATAGAAATTACATAAAATTTTGCACTGACGGCAAGCGCCCATAAAGGGCCGGAAAGAGTTATGGAATTCAAAGGACTGATGAACAAAAATTGCCGGATTACGGCGGGTGCAGCAATTTCATCTGGTATCATTATAAGTTCAAATATTAAACCGGCACATAACGCTGTGTAATAAAGCGGCAGTATTCGTAACGCTCTATTCCAGAGAAAGGAAAAATAACTCTCAGCAGATAAACCGTAGTGTCCGCAAAAAAATGATTTTCCAATAAAAAAGCCGCTTAAAGAGAAAAAAATCCACACCCCGAAAGCCCCGTTTAATTCAACCGGCATGTTCAGGGAATACATCGAGTGCCCCCAAAGAACACTCAAAACGGCAAACCCTCGCAATGCATCAATTTCTTTGGAAATATGACCAGCTAACAACAGTTTTATCTCTCACATACTAACTAGTTTCCATCCGGAAACCCCTGTTTTTTAGAACAGGGTTAATACGGAATTTGG
>ERZ795032.426-NODE-426-length-48146-cov-50.553825_pt1 | contig 48146 bp, 46 predicted proteins | sample MGYA00375124_ERZ795032 | MGnify/ENA primary metagenome ERZ795032 (study PRJEB30167, sample SAMN05720154) | activated sludge metagenome | isolation source: Anaerobic digester | place: China | collected 2015-12-16 ...
GGTGTCCAGGCGCGCAGAGAGGGGAGAAAATGTTGATACTCAAGTGATGGGTAAAGGACTTCTAGCACCTATTGAGTTTTTGACGTGAAATGTGAAAACTCATGAGGAAAGAATGTCTAATAACCATTTATTTTACTTTTAAGTCTTTATTTCTATTTGGATTTGGACGAGATTTTACTTAAGATTTTACATTTCATATTTGAACTGTAAAATCGATAATAATCCACTGAATTTTGGCTTTAAAATTGTATTTATATAAATAGGTCGCTTTTACTTTTTATGTAAAAACTAAAATTTATATAGGAGTGTAGTAATAAGATAGCATGGCGAGGTATAGAACCTCGACTAAATTTGGAGGTAAAAGAATGGAAATCATGACACAGGTTATGGAAGTGCAAGTGAGCCCCCAGTGTACGTGTAGCTGTACATGCTCCTGTTCCTGCACTACTTCAGATACCTATTCGACATGGTATAGCGTAGGGTACAGCAATGGATCCATTCCAGGGCAGAAAGTAGCAGGTTAAAGACAACAACATCAGCGGCTATAGTTATAGTTGCTGATGTTGCTGTCTTTATTTATCTTACCTATAATAAAAACAGCCAATGCATATCAAATATATGAAGACAGATTAGAAATCACCATTGTATGAGAAGAACCTCTATAGGGAATCGCATACATAAGGAGACAAAAAAATGTTAGAGTTCTATAGTGGAAATGGGAATATGTATGCATGGGATAACGAGGTTGGTCTTTCTATTCCATTCTCTCATACTATGAGGGCAGTTATGAATGAACTTTCGGATCAGAAGTCGATATCAAATAAAGGAATTATTATTAAAAAACTAAAAAAAGATTTTGAAGAGGAAGAAATCTCGTATTGTTATGATTGGATTAAAAAATGGGAAAAAATCAAATTTCAGAATTACAGATTGCAGATACCTTATACTGTTTCTATCTCAGATATAAGACAATTTGTGCTAAGGAATTGTCTTTTACAGCTCACACTAAATGTTACAGAAGATTGCAACTTCAGATGTAAATACTGCGTGTACTCAAATAACTACAAATATACTCGCCATCATTCTGACAGATATATGTATTTCTCTATTGCAAAGAAATCAATAGATCATTTCTTTTCTCTTACGAAGGAAGGGTTAAGATACAATCCATTAAGGGTACCAGCAGTAGGATTCTATGGAGGAGAGCCTCTTTTGAACTTCGATCTAATTAAAGAATGTGTAGAATATATTGAAGATAAATATAAAATGTATCACACTCATTATGTCCTAACCACAAATGGTAGCTTGTTAGATGAAGAAAAAGCGAATTGGCTTATGCAGTATGATTTCTCGATATCTATTAGCCTTGATGGACCTGAAGACGAGCATGATAGATTAAGAGTTTATAGGAGTGGGCATGGTACATTCCAAGATATTATGAGTAATATTAAACCAATAATGGATGCAAAGTATAAAAAAATCCATTCTCAAACAGTCTTTGATTGGAAAAGCGATTTATTTAAAATCGATGAATTTTTTAATAGATCGGATGTTCCTCATATAACAGGCGCTTCAATCGTTAACAATGTCGGCGGGTGTAAGTACTATAATCGATTTTCAGAGGAAGACAATACTGCATTTATGAAGCGACTAGAAGAAGCTAAAATTTTTTACCTTGAAAATCATGATTATTACAAATCGCATGCAGGGGCATCTTTTTTTGATCTTTTATTTGGCAAGGGTGCAGCACAAGTACTTTTCGGACCTGGGTCGCTGCTTCATCCTTTCTCAATAATGCCGTTCACTGGCACATGTGTGCCTGGACGAAAAATATTCGTTGACGTAGAGGGCGGATTGAGACTATCGAGCGGGGAAAAGCAAAAGATCGCCCTGGCAAGGGCCATTCTGAAGGATTCCCCCATAATTCTTCTTGATGAAGTAACGAAATCAATAGATGTGGAATCAAGAAGATCAATTAATGAAGTCATTAAAAGTTTAAAAGATGAAAAAACGTTAATAATCATTACACATAATGCAAATGAAATAGAATCAGGCAGCAATATAATTTATTTAGGACAAATGAGTCATCGAAAAGGCACTATTAATCCTACCGAAATGCCTATCTCGAAGCCCGCCACAAGATTTATATCTGTCAAGTGCTTTATACCGACAAATGACGTAAATAGATACGTCGACTGGGTGTCGTGGATATTACTTTGCGGTAACTAGGCCTATCCATAATGGCTTCCCTAAATAGAACTGCCCCAAAAAAGATCTTAATGGTCATCGCTGAATGACGAAATCGAATGAGAGTAAAAAGGTGAAAGAAATGAATAGAAGAAAAATGTTTGTGACTGTGCGACCTAAGATAGTAGGAGCAAAGCTTGTTCTTGCCGTGATAGCGTTGGCTGCAATATGTACTTGTGTAACGGCACAAGAAAATACTACAGCCCTTACTCCGACCCTAAGAATTGCAGAAGTAGTGGCCTTAGGAGATGACGAGTTCGTCGAGATAGTCAATGGGCTGAACGAGACAAAAAATTTAAGGAACTGGGGCCTTGTGATCGATGGGACCCAGATCGCTCTGCAAGAGCACTCGCTTGAGTCCGGCCAACGGGTTAGAGTCCACCTCGGCAAAGGAGAGAAGAACGAGACAGATCTGTTCCTGAATAGCGCCGTCGAGCTAAACGATATAGCTGGTAATGTCACATTAAAAGACGATACTGGAGAGAACGTGGCGTCCCTAGAGTACAAGGTCCAACCAGACGGGTCCACCACCTACACCATGACCGCCGAGGGATTTTTCGAGTATCCGAAATCAAACGGCTAGCTAGATGATAAAGTGGGTGCACAAAGAAGCAGGAAGTGTGCCAGTGGTCACTGAGCAGGCGGAGCTTATGCCTAATGCAAAATAGCCAGAGGTATCAGGGCTAACCGCCTATTTTTTTTGCTTATATTATAATCATGAGCCGGACGTTCAGAGTCTCTGCCGTGAACAGCGAAGGAAATGAGAGTGAACTTAGCGATCCTGTGGGGATCGTGGTTACGCCATCAAATGAAGTGAGTGAATGATGCCCTTCACCATCCGTTAATTTTTATGCTCAATGGAAAAACAACAGAGGATGAATATGTGGATCTATAATAAGTCATTGAGATCTTTCCTTATTCTATCGATAATAGGATTAATAATGTTACCTTCCGGCGCGGTAGAGAGCGGTAATCCCACCCTCTACCATGCCTACAGAGGCCTCGAGGAATTCGGAGTCGAAGATGCATGGGATATGGGCTATACAGGCGAGGGTGTTAAGGTAGCTGTAATGGATAGCGGAGTAGACTTCGCCACTCCTGACCTCATAGGAACTCAAGCCCGTGTCTCAAACGCAAGCTCTCCTTACTATGGCTGGCCCATTGTTATCGACTTGGATTCGCTATCTCTCGATAATCAGCAAAGTCCAGGAAACCCTTTCGTCCAGAGCCGTTATGCGGACACCTCCTCAATAGATACAACGGGCTTTCAAACGACTGGAACCAGCAAGAGCGGCATCTACCACATAGGCGATCATCCTGATGGGTATCTTGCTCAATTCTTTGGGCAGCCTGCAAAAGTTCTCCTGGTTGATGAGAAAAGCTTTGGGGTATATGATACGGTGTACGTGGATTTGAATAATAATCGAGATTTCAAAGACGATAAACCCTGTCGGAAAGGAGATGAGATCTCCTATTGGGATAGAGACAACGATGGCTATCCCGATGAATCGGGAGGCATGGTCTACTTTATAGCTGATGGCAAGATGCCTCTGCCACTAGCCAGAACGCTCTATGGTGAGAATGCAAAAATACCGAAGAATGGAGAGCTGGTTGCCTTCCATTACGATGATGGCTCACATGGAACTATGTGCGCCGGGATAATAGCTGCTCAGGGAAAAAATATCAAGGGCATCGCCCCTGATGCCAGGATCATGCCTGTCCAAAACTCGGCGGAAAACGATATGATCCTGTGTCTCCTTGCCTCAATCGGTTATGACGGAGTTCCAGAAAGCGGAGACGAAGCAGATATAATAAGCAGAAGCGGAGGCTTTTCGTATCTCTTCAACAAAGGCGCTGATGAGGGCTCCGCTTTCTTAGAATACCTAACCACCAATGTTTCGCCGTCTACGACTATTGTGTATGCAAATGGAAACGACGGATCTGGATACGGCACCTGCCAGTCTCCATCGAGTGAGCATGTTATCAATGCAGGCGCAATTTACGATCTTTGGTGGAACAGCTCTTCTTATAGCGGTGACGTAATCTGTTTCTCCTCGCGTGGCCCCAATGTCCTCGGTCAGGTAAAGCCGAACGTATTAGCTACGGGTTATCTCGCACCTAGGGTATTACCCCTATCGGAAACTCACAGTGGCAAAGCCGCATGGAACGATATGGGTGGCGGGACCAGCAGTGCAACGCCGCATGTTGCCGCAGTTATCGCTCTAATTTATCAAGCCTACAAAGATGCCCATGGAGAATTTCCGACCTCTGAGAAGGCCAGGGATATTCTAATGTCTTCGGCTACAGATATAGATGAAGAGGTCTTTGCCCAGGGCTCGGGTATAATTAATGCAAAGAGGGCAGTGGAAATAGCATCCGGGAAAGATGGAGTTTTGATTGAACCTGCACTGCTCGTCACCTCACCTGTCGAGGCCGGATCGGCTTTGGAGTTTAATTTAACCATTTCAAATTACTCTGGCAAGCCAATCGACTTGAAACCAAAAATTTTAGTAAAGGACAAATCAAAAGAATTAACTTTCAAGAATATAAATGAAAATATCTTATTTACATTACCAGGGGATATGCTCGACTGCGATTTGCTGAAGGTCTCCTCGTATTATCCAAGAGATTCCAGGAGCACGAAACTGGAGAAATACGAGGGTTATGATCTTTACCTCTATAATTGGAGAGATACGGATAGAGATGGAGAAATACAAGAACTTGAACTTGAGTCCATAGTCTCACCTGCAGGTGATATGGGCCTTGGATTTACCTCCGAAGCTAGAGTGCATAATCCCGCTGAACGAATGGATGATGCAATTGTGGGCATCTTGAAAAATAGAGGTGAAATAAAGAGCGATGTGGTTAAGGTGGCAGTCGAAAACTACGAATGGAAACCATGGGACATAAAAACAAATCTTGATGACAATTGCCTCCGCGTCTCAATACCGACTCCAGGCACCACAGGGGTATTTCAAGGTAAAATACTTCTGGAATATGGTGACGAGAAGCGATGCATCCCCGTATCTCTTTCGACTTATCTGCACGATGATATTAAAATAAATAATACGGGCGAGATCTACGAAAATGCTGAGATCTACGGGAGGTTTGAGGCTGAGCCAAGCAAGTTCTGGGATTCCAGGTTCTATCCGATATACCACCATGGCTATGGTTTAGCAGCCGTTGAAGTTGCCTGGGAAGATCCGAATACGGATATAGATGTTTACCTCTATGGAGAAGACGTTTTCAACACATCAAAACTATGGAAATTTACCGCAGCTGCACCCGTGGAGTTGCCCCAGTTGAAAGTTTTAAAAGAAAATGGACATAGCACGAGGGTCTCAGGAATCAACGTTATACTTTATGGTGATAGAGGGGTTGGGGGCAGCTACAGCAATTTTTACACATCGACGGGAGAGAATAGAGAGATAATAACCGGTGAGTTAACTGAAGGACTGAACTTGATCACGCTGCATCAGGTAGTCTCTGGTGGTAATAAGTACGGAGAGAATGTAACTGTAAAAGTCAGTCCCTTGTCCTTTAACCTCATTGATATTAGAGCAAAGGCTGGAGAAACGGCAAGCTTCCTGCCAATAGGAATCGATGGCATAACAGGTTTTTCTAAAGGCGAAGAGATCAAAGGCGAGGAGTTTGCATTCAGCCCTATGGTCTTTCAAGCGAAGGAAGGAGATGTGATAATGATACGTTCCAACGATGCTGAATACTCGCCACAGATATTCTTTGATTCAAACGGGAATGGAACGATGGACTGGGGAGCAAATATATACTTCGGATCGGATGATAGCAGCGAGATGGATGAGCTTATATTTTCCGAAAAGAGATATGATGGCATCGATCCTTCGTACACTGATATAATACCAATTCATAGAAATGGGACTTACTTCCTTTTCGTCATGAACCTTCACGGTGGTCTTGAACTCTACCATCTAAAGAATCGATACGATGCTAACGCGAGTATACCAATGAAGATAAAAGCGCCTGAACAGGCAGGGGCATATTTAGGAATAGCAGAAAAGGACGGGAATCTCATACCCATTCCTGTAAAACTGGTGGTAGAAGCCGGTGAACCGACATCTATCTCCCTAGACACTGCAAACCGTACTGATCCCAATCTGCCTTTTGAAGTCAAGCTAGAGGTGCAGGACAAATTTGGCAATTTGGTCGAGAATGATACAGCAACTGCTGTTATAGAATTTAATGGTACCACGAAGAATGTGGATCTCGTTAAAGGAAAGGATTCGATCAACTTAACAGCTCCTGAGAAAACAGGGATCTACAAGATAAAAGCACAAAGTCGATACGGCATATCTGAAAAAGATATTGAAATCATTGACAAAATCCCTATTGAAACTGGTAATACCAGCATTAACGGCACAGAAATTGAAGAGAAGATGGATCAGATAGGAGATACAAGAGGTCCTGCATCGACGGAGCAAATAAAAGATTTGCCCAAAAAGGTTGAATCAGTATCATCTATCTTGACAAGTGGCAACATAAGCCTCACCTGGCAGGCTTCAGAGGATGCGGACTATTACAATGTGTATCGCCTTAAAGGTGCCTCATTAGAGAAGCTTGCTGAAGTAAAAAGTCCCGAATATACTTTGAAAGGAGAACTCTGGAAGAGCTATACTTTCAGGGTCTCTGCCGTGAACCGCGAAGGAAATGAGAGTGAACTGAGCGATCCTGTGGGGATAGTGGTTACTCCATGAGATGAACTTGTTGAAGTGGAAGATGCTATTGATGAAATTAGAGGGCATGAAGTTATGCCCTCTTTGCCAAATGTGCCTCTCGCTCAAACGCTGTCGAACTTAAGCACCCTGTCGTAGGCTATTTCGGTATAAGATGGCCCTACCGCTGTCTCTTTCTCATTATATGCCCGAAATACGATGTAGGCGGTATCGTTCAGCCCTATGCCGTATGATCCGGGACCTGTGGGGACCTCCGTGCAGTTTACCTCGCCGCTGCAGTTCCGGGCCATCTTCCATACGTAAAGGTACTTGGCCGCCGGATTTCCTGGAAGGTACTCCTCTGCGGTTCCTTCGAATATCCTAAATGCCTCCTTTGTCTGGCAGAAGATGAACTGACTTAGTGTTAACGGCAAAACTTAAGTAGATCTTCGATTCAATATTAATGAAAAGGGGGTATTATATGATAAGAGCATTTATTGCTCTTGTATGCGCAGCTCTAACTATGCAATGCTCCTCTGCTTTTGCAGAGGATACTGCCAGTTACTGGCTGGACAAAGGCAATGAATCCTGCAAAGAAGCTTTCAATGAATCGGGAAACATGACCTTGAGAAATCTCATTCTCACCGATGCCGTTGAGTCTTACGAAAAGGCCATACAAATCGAGCCGCACTCATCGTTGGCCTGGCTGAAGAAGGCGATCGCCTACTTCGAAATGGGAAATTATATTGAGGCTCTCGATAGCGTAAATAGGTCCATCGAGATTGATCCTGTAAATGCAGACGCCCTCTATATGAAGGCCGGTTTTTATGGAGAGACTGGAAGGACGAGGGATGCACTGCAAGCCTTCAACGAAACCCTGGAAGTAGACCCGGAAAGGATTGATGCCTGGTTCTGGAAGGCAGATTTCCTGGCCAGCATGGGAAGCTATGAAGAGGCGCTGAATGCCTATAACCGGACCATCGAAATTGACCCAGAGTCGATGAATGCCGCAAGATCCTGGGACAGCAAGAGCTATGTTTTGAAAAAGATGGGCCTGGAAGATCAGGCTAAAAGCGCCGCAGCCATGGCGGCAGAAACCTACGATAAGGCCATAGAGCAGAATCCAAACGATGCCAATGCCTGGTTCGGCAAAGGCTGCAATCTAAACGATCAGGGCAGGTATGACGAGGCTGCTGTGGCTTTGAACAGATCCGTCGAGCTGGCGCCCGCCTTCATTAATGCCTGGTATTTCAGAGCGGTGGCCCTGAATGCGACGGGCCGGTACGAGGAGGCCGTCAGATCCCTTGACAAATTCCTTGAGGCGAATCCGGAACATTCTTTGGCAAGGTTAGGGATTGATCCCATTCCTGCCAACATCCTTTTTTCTTCCTCTCTTCCTCTTCTGCCACCTCTCGCAGCTTTGGTCAATGGCGGCCTCTAGCCCCTCTCACAGGGGATCCACGTTATCTTGATTCTGCATTCAATCGTCTGGGATCAAATTGAAAAAAAGCTGCAGGGTGCTTTTTATTTTATGAACCTAGGACATCATCGAATTGATCGCCCGCCCAAGCCTTGCTATTCCCTCCACGATCCTCTCCTCATCCGAGTTGGAGAAGTTCAACCTCATGGTGTTCTCCCCACCACCATTGGCGAAGAACGCCTGCCCCGGCACGAAGGCGACATTCTCCTTTATGGCACGCCCGAACAGCTCAAGCGAGGATATCCCCTCAGGAAGGGTAACCCAGAGGAACATGCCTCCCTCGGGCCGGGTATGCTCGACTCCCGCCGGGAAGCTTTCCTCTATCGCCTCAACCATTGTGTCCCTCTGCCTCCTGTAGGCGGCCCGTATCTTTTCTATATGGCTATTGATATCGTTATCCACGAGATACTGGTGAACCACCCTTTGAGCGAAGCAGCTGGAGTGCAGATCTGCGGCCTGTTTGGCAACGATGAGCTTTTCCATAATCTCCTCACGGGCGCATATCCAGCCCAGCCTGAAACCAGGTGATACCAGCTTTGAGAAGGAGCCGAGCATTATGGCCTGGTCCCCAAGGAAGGCCTTCATGGGTGCAACCTCCTCGCCCATGAACCTCAGATCGCTGTAGGGATTGTCATCGATGAGGGCCACGTTACGGTCTTTTAGCACATCTGCGATCTCCTGACGCTTGCTAGAGGAGTAGGTGATACCGGTAGGGTTTTGGAAGTTGGTAACTGCGTAGACGAGCTTGACCTGATGCTCTGAAAGCGCTCTATCAAGCGCATCTGCGTCCATCCCGTCGTGATGCAAGGGAACCGATAGGAACTGAGGCTCGAACATCCCGAAGGACTGAATCGCTGCCAGGTAGGTCGGCCTCTCCACGATGACCTTGTCACCCTTGTTCAGGAAGACCTTCCCTGCCAGATCCAGGCCCTGCTGGGAGCCTGTTGTGATCAGGATCTCCTCTGGACTGACCTTGAGGCCCTTTTCTGCATATCTCTTGGCGATGTACTCTCTCAAAGGGGGATGGCCCTCGGTGGTGGCATACTGAAGGGCTGCATAGCCGCATTCGCCAAGGACCTTTTGGGCCGCCTCTGCTACCTCGCTCACAGGGAAGAACCTCGGATTGGGAAGACCGCCAGCAAATGAGATGATGCTGGGGTCCTCGGTTACCTTCAATATCTCTCTGATGAACGACTTATGGACTGATGACATTCTGTCGGCGAATTGGCTATCCATTTTATCCTCTTCCTGTCTCAACCTTGCTTTTTGGTCAAACGTGCTGATTTATAGGATTTAAGCGGATCGGCATAACATGTCTGCGGGAGCTTGCAGGCTTTTAATACTGTTGGATATCTATCAAAAATCGCCGGCTATTGCTGCTTTGGGCAGAAAAGCCATCTGCATTATCCATCACCTGATCGCAAATCAGTGGACGATCGATGATTGGGGCTGTGAATAAAAATCGATGCTGACTTGAAGTATCATACCCTGCAAACAGGTTTAAATTCAAGCTAGACTATATGTCTGTGATTCAAGATGTCCATTGAAGTCGATATTCCCAAAGAATTAGAGTTTAAAATAAAAGCGAATAAAGAGCTCAATGCTCTTGTGAAGAGAAGGATAGAACGTCAGATATCAACTGATATAAAAAATGACGTATTTATCTCCATGATCTGCGATGATCTTCTTAAGGACAGCGAGCTAGAGGAGAAAGATATCGACCAGATTGATCATAAGATAAAGAGAGGAATAGCGGAGAAGCTACGAGTCCTCAGCACGAGAGAGATTCTGTCATTGCTGAGCATCCACGAGCCTGATTTCTAATTCTTTGCCCCACCACCAAATTCTTCTACTGCCAACATAATACCATACTAATCTGGTGGTGGCAGGAATTGAAAAGCACAGTCTTTTTTGCCGGGGTCAGAGCGAGAAGCCCGGAGGACAATCTGCAAAACAAGATCCTGCGGCTCTTTGATGCTGCAGGATTTCCCTATATCATGAAGAAAGGAGACCTGACAGCGATCAAGATTCATTTCGGAGAGCAGGGAAACAGCTCTTATGTGAATCCCGTCCTGGTTCGGCCCGTGGCTGATAAGATCAGATCTGCAGGAGGACAGCCTTTTCTAACCGACACCAATACCCTTTACGGAGGCAGCCGCTCCAATGCCGTCCGCCACCTGCAGACCGCAGAGGAGCACGGCTTTGGCCGGACGGTGGCCGGAGCGCCGGTGATCATTGCCGATGGCCTGCAGGGAGACAACTACCGGGAGGTGGCCATCTCCGGAAAGCACTTCCAGCGGGTCAAAATTGCCGGTGAGATCGCCTCCGCCCAGAGCATGATAGTTGTATCCCACTTCAAAGGCCACCTGCCCGCCGGCTTTGGAGGGGCGATCAAGAACCTGGGGATGGGCTGTGCCCCCGCCCTCGGGAAATCGGACCAGCATTCCGCCCGGCCCATATTCAATGCCGAGCTATGTGAAGGCTGCCGGGCCTGTGCAGATGGCTGCCCCAACCAGGCCATCACTGTGAAAAAGAAGATAACCCAGATCGACTACAGCCTGTGCACCGGCTGCGGCAAGTGCCTGCGCCTCTGCCCTGCTCATGCCCTGGACTTCGACTGGATTGTGGAGGTGCCGCCATTCATGGAGAGGATGGTGGAGTATGCCCTGGGGGCAGTGACCGGAAAGGAGGGTAAGGTGGGATTTTTTAATTTCCTTCTCAACATCACCCCTGACTGCGACTGCGTGCCCTGGAGCGACACCCCCATTGTGCCGGATATCGGCATCCTGGCCTCAAAGGATCCTGTAGCCATAGATCAGGCCAGCTATGACCTGGTAAACCGGCAGGCTGGCCTGAAAAATACCCTTTTGGAGAGGAATCTTGAGCCTGGTGAGGATAAGTTCCTGGGGATCTGGGAGAGCACTATGGGAATCATTCAGATGGATTACGGGGAGAGGATAGGTCTGGGCAGGAAGGACTATCAGTTGGAGGAGGTCTGAATCCATGAAGGTAGTAGCATTCAACGGCAGCCCCCGCAAGGATGGAAACACCGCCACCCTACTGGCAGCGGTCCTCCGGGAATTGGAGAGCCAGGGGATTGAGACGGAGCTGGTGCACCTTATAGGCCCCCTGGCTGGCTGCAAAGCCTGCTTCAAATGCAAAGAGAAAAAGAACGGCCGGTGCATTCAGGACAAGGACATGATAAATCAGTGCATCCAGAAGATGGCCGCAGCGGACGGGATCATAATCGGCTCGCCCACCTATTTTGCCGACCTCACTCCCGAGACCAAGGCCCTCATCGATCGGGCCGGTTTTGTGGCCATGGCCAATGGATATATGTTCAAGCGCAAGGTGGGGGCGGCGGTGGTGGCCGTTCGCCGGGCAGGGGCGATCCACGTCTTCGACTCCATCAACCACCTCTTCCTGATCAGCCAGATGATCATCGCCGGGTCAAGCTACTGGAACATAGGCATGGGCTTTGCAGAGAAGGATGTAGAGAGGGACGAAGAGGGGCTGGCGACCATGCGGACCCTGGGGCAGAACATGGGCTGGCTACTAAAAAAGATAGGAAATGATTGATTTTTTCATTTTTTTTTATTCCCTTCAATATTGCAGCTCAAATCCCCTCATTCGCCTACCTCCCCTCCTTTTGCCCGAAAAGGTATTTAGGCTAGAGATGCAGGCATCAGAGGACGAGTGTGAGAGCGATGCAACCACTGAAAAAGGGGGACTGTGCCCTCTGACCGATGATCTCTGGGTCATATCTTTCATGGGCCGGGACAGACCCGGTCTTATTCGCGACATTCTGAATAAGCCTGCTCTTCAGAATGTGAACATCGTGGATATGGATCAGAAGGTGATGCAGGGAATCTGCATCATGACAGTGGTAGCTGATTTTGCCTCTGCGGACATCACCCCTGGCCAGCTGGAGGAATGGTACCAAAAGAATGCCAGGAACCTATCCCTTGACTTCTCCTTCCTCCCCCTGGAGAAGCATCAGGGCCGGCGCCAGACCGCTAAAGAGCTGTATATCGTCACCATTCTCGCCAAAGACAGGCCGGGGATCATTCGCGACGTGGCGGAGGTGGCCGCCAGGAATGGTGTCAACCTGGAGAGGGCCTCGGTCACCGCCCGAGGGGAGCTGATCTCCATCGAGTTTTTGATGGACTTTGCCGACTGCACTGCGGACGACTGCCGATCACAGCTTAAGAAGGAGTGCGAAGGCCTGGGGCTGGATGTGTTTATCCAGGAGCTGGGCAGATCCCGAAAAGAGAAGAGGCTCATCGTCTTCGATATGGACATGACCATTGTGGACTTCGAGATCATCAATCGCTTGGCCAGCTTTGCCGGCGTGGACGAGCAGGTCAAGGCGATCACTGACCGGGCGATGAACGGTGAGATGGACTTCAAGGAATCCCTCTGCCAGAGGGTGCGCCTCTTGAAGGGAATGCCCCTATCCACTCTGCAGGAGATCGCTGCCGACCTGCAGCTTACCCCAGGCTCTGAGGAGCTCATCCACCACTTAAAGCAGGTAGGATACAAGATCGCCCTGATCAGCGGCGGATTCACTTTCTTTACGGATGTGCTCAAGGAACGCCTGGGATTCGATTATGCCTTTGCCAACGACCTGGAGATCAAAGACGGGGTGCTAACCGGGGAGATCAAAGGGGAGATCATCGATGCCGAGGCCAAGGGGCGGATCATCTATGATCTTGCCGAGCGGGAGAAGATCAGCCCGGACAACATCGTTGCAGTGGGGGATGGGGCCAACGACTGCCTGATGATCAAGAATGCCGGCTTAGGGGTGGCCTTCAATGCCAAAGAGGTTCTAAAGAAGGTCTCGGACGGATCGCTATCCAGGGAGAACCTTCTGGGATTACTGAATGTGCTGGGGCTGGCGGAGAAGGAGAGAGAGGTCTAGGCGAATACATCCATACGCACGCTCACTGGCTAAAGCCGTATCTCCCTATGAAAGCGTGGGGCAAAAGAATCCAAGAGACTGAGCTCAAATGACGATAAGGCCCACTCCTTCCTGGCCACCAATAGTGGGCATAATTTTATTTTCTAAGAATGCAACCTACATGACAGATGCAGCCGATAAAGATAATAATAGAAATGCATCCGGACGGTTATGTTGCCTATCCTATCGGCATCAAGGGTATCGTAATTGGAGAGGGCGATACATATGGAGAAGCCCTTGCCGATGTCAAGTCTGCCATTCAATTCCACATCGAGACATTTGGCCGGGAATCCATAGAGATAGACGGAATTAGTGAGACTTTTGTGGCTGAAGTGGTAGTGTGAATCGCATTTCCATGAGAAGAATCAATCCAGATGGAAGAAAGACGCCTCTGACACTGCCGAATCAAAGGAGATCAAAGGCTCTACTCTATTAATAATGCGCTTTGGCCCCTTCACCTGATGCCGCCTCCCCCGCCCTTGACCATCTCTCCACCCAGATGCTTCTCCGGATTCTGGTCAAAGGCCTTCTTGCACCCCGGAGCGCAGAAGTAATACTTCTTGCCCTTGTACTCGCTCACCAGCTTCGCCGTCTTCTCGTCCACCGCCATCTTGCATATGGGATCTATTGCCATCTTCCTCATCCTCCAGTGCCCGTAATCCTGATTGCTTTCTTTTTCGTTGCTGGCGGTATATATCTCTTGAGCAGCAGAGAGAGGGTGACCACAGTCACAGAAGAGAGGGCCATGGCAAGGCCGGCCAGCTCCGGCCGGAAGGTGATGCCATAGAGCGGATAGAGAGCCCCCGCAGCCACCGGAACCAGCAGGGCATTGTAGGCGAAGGCCCAGAAGATGTTCAGCTTGATCCTGGATATGACCTTGCGGCTGAGCTGAATGGCAGCCACAGCATCCAGAAGGTCGTCTTTCATCAAGACGATATCACCGGTCTCAATGGCCACATCTGTGCCGCTGCCTATGGCAATCCCCACATCAGCTTCCGCAAGAGCGGGAGCATCATTGATGCCATCCCCTACAAAGCCCACCCGGCTACCCGCCTCCTTCAGCCTTCTGACCTCATGGGCCTTCTCCTCGGGCAGAACCTCCGAAAGAGTTTTCTGAATGCCGATCTTCTCTGCCACTCTGGCCGCGCTGCGAGGATTGTCGCCGGTGATCATCACCACCTCAAGATTCATCTTTTTCAGCTCTTCGACTGCATAAGCAGATGAATCCTTGAGCCTGTCGGATATGGCCAAAACTCCGGACGCCTTTCCGTCCACAGCCACTAGCATGGCCGTCTTTCCCTCCTCCTCATATCCAATAGCTTTCTGGAGGAGGCCGTCAGGCATAGCGATATCCATCTCATCGAAGAGAATCCTGTTTCCTGCAGCCACGCTCATCCCGGCGATGCGGGCAACGACCCCCTTTCCGGGAAAGGCCTCAAACTGCTCAGCCGGAAGAAGATCAAATCCATCCTCCTTCGCACGTCGCACCACCGCCTCGGCCAGAGGATGCTCGCTGGGCTTTTCCGCTGACGCTGCCAGGCGCAGGAGCTTTCTCTCATCCATCTCCCAGGCGAAAAGGTCGACCACATCCGGCCGGCCAATGGTCAGAGTCCCGGTCTTGTCAAAAGCCACCACATCGAGCTTCTCCGCCGCTTCTAGAGCCTCGCCGCTCTTGACCAGAATCCCCAGCTCCGCTCCTCTTCCAATGCCCACGGTTATGGCAGTGGGCGAGGCCAGCCCCAGGGCACAGGGACAGGCCACCACCAGCACGGATATGAGCGCAGTCAGAGAGAAGAGAAGGGTATTGTGGGCTACGAAATACCAGTAAACAAAAGCCGCAGCAGCGATTGCCAGAATGGTGGGAATGAAGTAGGCCACTATCCGGTCTGCAATCCTCTGCATGGCGGGCCTTGAGCCCTGGGCCTCCTGGACCAGTGCTATGATCCCCGCCAGGACGGTATCCTTCCCCACCCTGGTGGCCTTGAAGGTCAATGAACCATTCTTGTTCATGGTCCCTCCTACCACCTTCTCGCCGGCGGCCTTGAAAGCGGGGACTGGCTCTCCAGTGATCATGGACTCATCCACATAGCTTTCTCCCTCCACCACCAGGCCGTCTGCCGGAACCTTCTCCCCCGGCCGGACCAGGACCAGATCGTCGACCATTACCTCAACTGCTGCCACCTCGATCTGCCGTCCATCTCTTAAGACAGTGGCCTGTCTTGGCTGCAGCCCAACCAGCTTCCGGATGGCCTCGGATGTGCGCCCTTTGGCGTTGGCCTCCAGGTAGCGGCCCAGTGTCAGGAAGGTGGCGAGCATCACCGCTGTCTCATAGAACATGAAATCCGGGGTGAGAACGATCCCAAAGGTCCCCAGGATGCTGGAGGCATAAGCCACGCCAATGCCCATGCCGTACATTACATCCATGTCCAGTGTTCTGTTTCTCAGAGCTCTCGTGGCCGCCTTAAAAATAGGATGGCTGACATAGACGAATACGGGAAGGGATACTACCAGCATGAGCAAGCTCATTAAGTTTGGAACTGCAGTGGAGATACCAGAGGGGATGATCCGGTGGAGAGGAATGTACATCATGGCCATGAGAAGAATGCTGGCTGCGAAGCCGATGATAATTCGCCGCTTCTTATCAGAAAGGTCCTTCTCTCGCAGCTCCCTTTCCTTTTCCGCTGCCTCTTCCGTCTCCTCTCCGGCAACCCCTATGAACTGGTAGCCAGATTCGATGATGGCCTTCTTCATGTCCTCCAGGCCTACCATCCCGGGATTGTAGGTAACACGAGCCTTCTCTGCCGCCAGGTTTACCTGCACATCAACCACGCCATCCAGCTTTCTCAGGGCCGCTTCTATGGCTCCCACGCACATGGCACAGGCCATGCCCCCTATCTTGAGCACAGTCTGCTGATCGATAACATCGTAACCTAGATCTCGAATTGCTTTTTCGATATCAACGAGCTTGATTTTACTGGGATCATACTTTGCCGTCGCCGTCTCTCCTCCCAGATTGACCCGAACCCAGGAGACACCATCCAGGTTCTGGAGGGCTTTCTCAATAGCAGATGTGCAGGCGGCGCACATCATTCCTTCCACCTTCAGCTCAGCTATTCTTTCTTCAGCCATGAAAACCCCCCCTTTGCGGTTTGATTGCTTCAAATAGCCCTGATCCGCTCTAAATGAATCGCTCAAACCTCTCTTTGCCTGCTTTGCAGATGGGACAGACCTCCGGAGGGCCATCTCTGCCGCATAGATAGCCGCAGACAACGCACCTCCAGACGGGAACTGAGAGCTTCTGGCCCAGGATAGCTGCTCTGGATCCCGGTGTCTCTCCCTGTGACTGCAATTTTTGCCTTTCTTCCAAGGGAGGCCTTCTCTCCGGGATTGAGCTCAGCTCCTGCTTGCCCTCGATCACAGCCTTTGAGACGTATAGGGCGCAGTAGCAGGCCCCAGATTCTGTGATATCTGCATCTCGGTAGTTGCAGGGGCAGATTATATCCAGATCCTCGGACCTGTCATCTGCTGCCAGACGACAGGGGCAGGCTTGGTAGCCGTAACGGCGCTCGTTAACAATTAATCCATTGATAAGGCCTTTGACGAAATCGATATCCGGATTGAGGTAATATCCTCCCTGCTTTGCATCCTTTGCCAGACGGGCATGCATCCGGTCGATCTCCTCTTGAGTCGGCTCTTGAATATCATTCTTCATAAGCCCAGAGCCTCCTTGATCTCTTTCTCCTTGAAGCCGATGATCGCCTTATCGTTGACCACCAGGGTAGGAAAAGAGGTGCTGGGATTAAATCGCTTGACACTTGCGATAGCCTTTGCCCTCTCCTCCCCTTTTAAAAGATCCACGTAAATATAGTCGAAGGCGACTCCAACTGAGGATAGGAATTCCTTGGTCTTTTTGCACCAGATGCAGGTGCTCAGTGCATAAAGCATGATCTTGCCCTTATCCTTGCCTGTCACATGTTCGAGACTCATAAAATCACTAACCATCAGTTAATATGTCTTTGCAGATAAATAAGTAATCATGAATAAGTAATCGTGAGCATGATAGCATTATCCAAATAGGATCCGGATGAGACCATCAGATTAAGATTATGCGAGCAGGATTGGTCGAGATCGAATAAGCATCCTAATACCCCAAAAAATTTGGCCCAACCAGATTCACAATCTCTTGCTACTGGTTTATTCGTAGGGATTGTATGGCTGGCCCTGGGAGGAAGACGGATAGCTATATGTGTATATCATCGGCCCATCATCATATGAGTAGTAATACGGGTAGGGATATGGATAAGGATAGGGCATCGGGCTGGGGCCAGGACTCGGATCAACCCAGTGGCTGGGACCGTTGACATATATATAAGCGTAGTTGCTCCAGCCATTGCAGTAATACTGGAGGATGTGCCATCCAGGAACATCAGCGTAGAACCATCTCTTATACCAGCCTGGATAGTAGACATTTCCTGCATAATTTGTAACCAGCGATCCAGAGGGATACCACTCATAAAACCAGATGTTTCCCTTTCCCGAAATCTGCATCCATAAGGGCAGGTTGGCATAAAGATTGCAGCCCGCGACGGTCTGGGACGCATACGAGATATAAAGGCTATTCTGAGACATTCCTCCAGGTGGATAGGTCGCCTGAGGATAGGTCGCTTTGGTGGAGATCGGACTGGAAGAGGTCGATTTCAAGCTCTCCGGAGCGGAGGAATAGGCTGCCTCTTCGGTTGACCTTATTATGGTCTGGCCGCTCTCCTGCACAGAGGGAGACTGTCCTGAGGTCGTGATCGTTTTCGGTATCTCCAGCCCCATGGATTCAGGACTGGTGGGCGTGGACGGAGTAGGTGCGCCCCCAGTTGTGGTGGTGGAGTAAGGTGTCAATTGCCCCAGCGATGCGGTGCAAAGGAGCATGAGCATTGCCATTGCCAATAGAGTCCATTTCATCTAGGATCATCTCTGCAATTCATTGACCCTATGAATGTAAATAGATAACTGTCCAGATAAAATATATTTCTCCAAGAACTCGTATTTGTCCGCATATCTTCAATATGTTTGAGATGATAATATAAAATTTTTTAATCAATGAAAAACACATTCGCCCTGCATCCATCACATTTTTATTCACATCACAGTAAACCGGATCTTTGTGATCAAGGGCAAGGAAGCCTATCTAAAGAAGCTGACTGCCAGCATGTATATCCCTTCCCAGGAGGTAGGAAAGGAGCTGGATGGCAGCACCCCACCTTCTGTCTTCATCGGCAGCTGGAATTATCCTAAAGTACTCGCCGGACCTATGATTTCTCCCCTGCATGGAGATACCATGGTCATGGACCACCCTGAATCATGGATACCGGAGAATAAAACCCAAGAGGAGATCATAAGGTACCGGCTGAACCTGATAAGAGGCAAGAGATCTGTCAAGGTAACTGATATTGAGAATCGCTTTATAGAAAAGCTTCGCGACATCTCCTTATCCAGTTCGTCCATTGAGAGCGAGGCCCAGTTCATTCAGGCCCCCAAAGGCATGTCCTTTGACGACGTGCATACGCCCTTTGGTCCCAGCGCTCCTCTGGAGAGGTTTGAAATCGGCAACTCTAGGTGGGATCGAGATCTAGAGAAGATTTACTTCGATGGGGATCTGAAGGCGGCGGATGCGGTGGAAGATCTTCACCAGCGTGGCCTTCCCTTCTCCAGCATCCAGAAGGCCTTCTCAGTGGGTGCAATGGGCATTAAAAAGAAAAGGAAGCTGGTTCCTACCCGCTGGTCTATCACCGCCTGTGACAGCGCCCTTGGCAATCGTCTTCTTCAAAGGGTCAGGGATTATGATATCATCGACTGCTGCCAGATAAGGGAGTTTGCCAGCCTCAACAACTACTATGCCGTTCTTCTCCTCCCCACTGCCTGGCAGTATGAGTGGATGGAGGCATTCCTGCGCATCATGGGAAACGAGGAGCTGATATTCTCCGATTTTGAGACAAATGGCGGCAAGAAAGGATACTCCCGGGTGGGAGGATGCTATTATTCCTGCAAGATGGCGGTCCTGGAGGCGCTGGAGAGGGAGAGAAGGCAGGCAGGGGCGATAATCCTCAGGGAAGCCTATGCCGGTTATGTGCCCCTAGGGGTCTTCAATGTTCGGGAGAATGTGAGAAATGCAATGCATCAGAAGCCACTGGAGTTCGAGGATATGAGGGCTGCTCTTGGATACATATCCACAAGGCTTGAGCTTCCAGTAAAGAGTTTTATCCGTCAGAGCGATCTTCTCCGGGGGGAGCTAAAGAGCCGCCAGACCACAATGAGCTCCTTTTCATGATATTCTCATTTTTTATGATATTCTAATGATACCATCCTGTTTATCGGAAACCTACTTTAAGTCGGTGATTGAATTACCTTCTATGCCATTCGAAGCTACCAGGATTATGAGCGGTGATATGCCTCCAGAGCTCAGGGAGAGAGTGGACAGAATTGCAGAGGAGTTTATGGCCATCGTCGATCGCCTGGTCGATGAACGCCATCTCCAGAAGGGAATAGCAAGAATTCAGCTGCCATGCAGCATGGTTTTCATCCTTGAAGCTCAGTGGCTTTACATCCTGGGTCAGTTCAGAATGGAGAACAGGATTACAGGCTACTACAATAGACCAGATAAATCATTGACCCTCCAGAAGGTAGCCAGCAATGCTAAGTGGGAGTTTGGTTTTGATGATGCTTTTGTGATCCAGCTTCCAGCTGATCTGCTGGAGAAGAGCACAGAAGAAAGGAAAAGCTCATTGCAGGAGATCGCCTCAAAGCACCTTGATGCAGAGTTTCTGAGGCTGGCCCAGCTTTTAAACTTGATACGCACCCGTCCCATATTTGGGCAGGCCACCCAACCGGTACAGCCAGGAAGCCTTCTATTGTTGCTAGCTGGGGATGAAGCGGCAAGAATGAATGCAGATTCGATCCTCAGGGCGATCGGTGCCAGCGGGCTGGCAGGCGATGAGGCTGAGGACATCAGAAGCGGAAAGTCTGCCGTCCGGGATTTGTGGCGCTCTATCAATCAAGCGGCGTTGATTATTGCCGACCTGACGGGAGCAGATCCCCAGGTCATGTACGCCTTAGGCATCGCTCATACTCTGGGCAAGGATACCATCCTCATCCACCCGCAAGGCTCAAAATATCTGATTGATATTCCTAAAACACAAAGCATTGAGTATGAGGATAGCATTCAGGGCAGGGAAAAGCTGGAGGAGCAGATAAGCGAAACTCTGCGTTCCATGACGGCATCCCTATAGGATTGATAAGACTTGAGTGATCAATAGGATTCCGGGACAGGCCATATTCACCGAAGCCTATAACGTTATATATGTCTTGCCTTTATACGAAGCTCCGAATCCTAACTCAGGTCTCCAGGCTTCACATGACCCAGGAGGGGAAAAGAGTTTGAAGAAGATAAGGTTGGCAATCGCGGGCATAGGAAACTGCGCAAGCTCCCTAGTTCAGGGAATTGAATATTATAAACATGTTGGTAAAGAAAGTTGTATTGGGCTGATGCATTATGATATCAACGGCTATAGAGCTGGTGACATTGATGTTGTCGCTGCCTTTGACATAGATGCTCGAAAGGTAGGGAAGGATGTGAGCCAGGCTATATTTGCCAAGCCCAACTGCACCAATATCTTCTACTCTGATATTCCCCAAAAAAATGTTGAGGTCAAGATGGGACCTGTTTTTGACGGCGTTGCACCTCACATGGAAAACTATCCTGAAGAGAGGAGGTTCGTTGTGGCTGATGCCAAGCCGGTGGATGTAACCCGGGAGCTCGTCGACAGCGGTGCCGACGTCCTGGTAAACTACATGCCCGTAGGGTCGGAGAATGCCACTCGCTTCTATGCTCAGGCGGCTTTAGATGCCGGGGTGGGATTTGTAAACTGCATGCCCGTATTCATCGCATCTAATCCCGAATGGGCAAAGAAGTTTCAGGTGGCAGGGATTCCAATAGTGGGAGATGACATAAAATCTCAGATCGGCGCAACCATTGTGCACCGTGCTCTCACTCAGCTCTTCAAGGACCGGGCCTGCATCATGGACAGGACTTACCAGCTTAACATCGGCGGCAACACCGACTTTTTAAATATGCTCAATCGCGAGAGGCTCAAGTCCAAGAAGATATCCAAGACGGAAGCGGTCCAGTCCATCCTGGACACGCCACTGTGCGATGATGATATTCATATCGGACCCTCGGACTATGTGCCATGGCAGAAGGACAACAAGGTCTGCTTCCTGAGAATGGAGGGCAGGATATTCGGAGATACGCCAATAAATCTAGAGCTGCGTCTCTCAGTCGAGGACTCTCCCAATAGCGGAGGAAGTTCCATCGATGCCATAAGGATATGCAAGCTGGCAAAGGATAGAAAGATTGGAGGGCCGCTGCTGGGCATATCCGCCTATACCATGAAGCACCCCCCAGTGCAATATCCTGATGAGCTGGCCAAAGAGATGGTGGAGCAGTTTATCCGGGGTGAGGTCTCTGAGCAGGAGATTGCCAGGCCAAAGCAGCGCCAGGCGGCAACTGCTCGATGACCGGGACTTTTTGCTTTAGTCTATTCTGAGGTGAATAAAATGTTCTATCGGTTGAATGAGGCTCTTGGGGTGCAGATGCTGCCTGGCCTCATAAGGCGCACCCTTGTCAGCGGAAAGGCTTTGATGATCTGCCGGTTTGATCTGGAAAGTGGGGTCCAGATCCCTGAGCATTCTCATCCTCACGACCAGGCGGGCTATGTGGTCTCGGGCAGAATTCAGATTACAATAGACGGAAATAGCCTCGAGCTGGGGCCAGGGGACAGCTACTGTGCTCCACCAGGAGTATTGCACAGCGCCAGATCTCTGGAGGCGACAGTGGTTGTGGATACTTTCAGCCCGCCCAGAGAGGACTATCTCTCCTTATAGCCTCTTTCACTCACTTTCGCCTCGCAAGCACATCGGTTATAATCGATGAGGCCCAATTATATTTGAATGGTCACCCTGGAGAAGATAGCTCACCTGGCTGAAGATTGCGCTTTTGACTCCCTCGGGCCAGGCGTGAATATCAACCCGAAGAAACTCTCAACCCTGGGAGAGGGAACTCGGCATGACGTGTGCGCATCCACCTATTCTCCTCGCGAATCGCCCCTGCCCGGAATCTGTCATGCCTTCACCCAGGATGGCAGGTGTGTGAGCCTCTTCAAGACCCTCTACACCAACCACTGCAGCCATCAGTGCAACTACTGCATCAATGCCACCAATTGCAGCCGAAAGGTGCAAACCTTCTCCTATACACCAGATGAGCTGGCCAGGATCACCCTCTCCTTATATCGCTCCAACTATATCGAAGGACTCTTTCTCAGTTCGGGCGCTGGCAGGGATGAGGATCTGATCATGGAGAGGATGCTGGAGACTCTGCAGAAGTTGCGTAAACAATACGACTTTCCGGGATACATCCATCTCAAGATTCTGCCCGGCTCATCCAAGAACCATATTCAGCAGGCTATGGAGCTGGCAGACCGGGTGAGCATAAACCTGGAAGCTGCCAGTGCCTCGCAGCTGAATGAGATCTGTGCCACCAAGAGCTATGAGAATGATATTCTGCAAAGGCAGAGATACATTCGCGACCTCGGGACGGATGAGAATCTGCCCGCAGGCCAGACCACCCAGCTGGTGGTGGGGGCTGCGGGAGAGAGCGATCAGGACATCTTTAAAAGAATTCTATATGAGTATAAAGATATCGGAGTAAAGCGAGCTTACTATAGCGCTTTTTCTCCCCAAAATGGAACAGCATTTGAGTCTCGAGAAGGCCAGCCCCTCTGGCGGGAGCACCGCCTCTATCAGATGGACTGGCTCTACCGGATCTACCGTTTCTCTCCGGCCGACATTCACATGGCATTTGATGAGAACGGCTTTCTATCCAACTCCGATCCCAAGCTGGCCATAGCCAGGGAGCTTTTGGATTCGCCGGTGGATCCCAACCTGGCCGCCTACCGGGAGCTTATCCGGGTGCCAGGCATCGGGCCACGGAGCGCGAAGAGAATAGTCGGCCTGAGAATGAGGAAGAATATCGTCTCGAAAAGGGAGCTTGAGGCTCTGGGGGTCGTGATCAAGAGAGCAGCTCCCTTCTTGAAGATCAACGGCTGGAGGGATACCACCCTGGAGAAGTGGTCAGGATGAGGGTGCCGGATGACTATTGCCGCTACCTGGTCATGCATGCTAAATCGAGCGAAAGGCTGCTTGCCAGGACGGAGGGCTTAACCGCTCTGGATCTGGAGGTCTCGACCAGTCCTGAGGCTATGAGCCTGAGAAGGATGGTCTATGCTGTGATGAGTGAGGTGCACAGGATGAAAGCATTTGTCAGGCTCAGGCCATTGGGGGACCGGGTCCTCTGGGGCTATATGAAACCCAGGCACAGGATCGGGGAGCACACGAGCGAGCACTTCGCCCGCCGGAATCCTGGCACGATAATAGTCCTGGGAAATGGCGCCGAGAGCTGGACGGCATTCTTCCGGCAGGACAGGATGATGCGAATTCACGGGGCGGGATTGAATGAGACTCTGGATAGATTGAAATCTGCCCTGAAGATATCGGAAGAAGAGAAAGGGGCGGATGCTGAGGGTGCCAGGGCAAATGCTCAGTATATAGATGATATCTGGCAGACCTATTATGACAGCCAGTACTGCCCGGAAAGAAAGAACCTGCAAGCATTTCGCCAGAGAATGCCAGCGCGGGATCAGGAGGCTGCCGGGCTGCAGTTGATGCAGAAGAAAAGGGAGATGACCCTGGAGGATTTCAGGCAGCAATAGTCGGTTCTCTAAATTGGAGAGGTTTGCTCTTCTCCATTAACTTGGGCTAATCGTTTGTTTAATGGACGAAAGTTTAATAGGTGCGAATGGCATAGTACTTATATCTTTAACTGGCAGAATATTCTGCTATTAAAAATCTAGAATCCAGAGGGCTTACTACGAGAGACGAAAGCAAGAAATATCGTCAATATTTTCGCAGGAGAATGGGATAATCTCCTCAATCTGAATGAGCCTAATGATGCGAGGCGATTTAGATGTCTGCATTAATCGGAGATATAAAAAAAATACCACAGGAAAAGGGACCAGAAGTTGAACTGGCCGTCTTTGGGGATGAGTATTATGCTCGCTATGAAAACAAAGGTGGTTATGCAGCGATCTACGATGAGCAGATGGGTCTGTTCACCTATGCCGAGGTTATCGATGGCAAATATATCTCCACAGGAGTTGCCATTACAAAAGAGCCTCCTGGAAATCTCAAGCCTCATCTGAGAGAGTCAGATGAGGTTATGAGGAAGAAAGCGCAAAGACGGTTTGAGAAAAGAGAACCACCGAGCTTGAGCGGATAGCTCTTGAAGCTGAAAATATGAGCGAAATTTTCTTTTTTTTAATCGATCAAATATGGAGATGAGAGCACATGAGTGCAATTAAAGGAAGGGTCGTCGAGGTTCCTCAAGAGAATGGGCCTGCTGTAAAGCTTTGGATGTCAGGAGATGAATTCTATGTCAGATACGAGAATCTTGAAGGTTATACGGTGGTCTATGATGGCAAGCTGGGCCTTTTCACCTACAGCGTTCTCGTCAATGGAGAACTGGTATCAAGTGGAGTGCCTATTTCAAATCCCGCCCCAGAAGGATTAAAAAAGCACGAGAGAGAGGATCCATCCGTTCGTCAGAGAAAATTCGAACTCAAATACGCCAGAATGCTGCCACCAATTACCCGAACCATGGACGAGCGGCCACGAACTATAGGCGAGCAGCATGGACTGCTGAGAGGCAGGCTCCTTCATGAAGGAAAGATAAAGGGTCTCACAATCCTGGTAGAGTTCCCCGATGAAAAGATCAATGTCTCTGCAGCCAATATATCAGAAATGCTCAATAAGACAGGATACAATGAGGGTGGAAACTTCTGCTCTGTCCGGGATTATTACCTTAAGATGTCCAATGGAAAGCTCGACTATACAAATGAAGTGGTAGGGCCGATTACACTGAAAAAAAACAAAATGTATTATCACTTCAACCTCTTTGTTGAGGAGGCCATGGATGCAGTCGTGGGCATGGGTATAGACCTATCCCGATTCGACTCCAAGGGAGTCGGCTTAATCGATGCTTTGAGCTTCCTTTATGCGGGAAACGCCGTTTACGATGGCGAGCTTCATCCTCATAACTCGTACATCGATCTGAAATTTGGTGATATCAAGACCTACTTGTACATGCTCTCCAATCTGGGAACGAGCAAAGACGATCTGGCAATAGGCACCATCTGCCATGAGACAGGACACCTGCTATGTCGCTTCCCGGATCTCTATGATTACGGGAGAAGGGATGAAGATCTTGTTGAGAGCGCAGGACTTGGTTTATATTGCCTGATGAGCGTTGGAGATCATCTGGACGATTGGAAGACGCCATCTCCTGTTTGTGCCTATTTTAGAAACCTGGCAGGATGGTGTGACAATGTGGTGGATCTCAATAAGCCAGGGAAGTATGAAGCCAAGCATGGCGATTATCGAACCGTGATGAAATACACGACTGACAGGGCAAATGAGTACTTCCTGGTGGAAAACCGCTCTCAAATGGGTCTGGACAGGGCTCTTCCCTCCAGTGGATTGGCTGTCTATCACTGCGACATTCTTGGGTCCAATGAGTGGCAGGAGGGTTCGCCATCCAAGCATTTTCAATGTGCTCTGCTTCAGAGAGATGGCAGCCTGCATCTTGAAAGGGGACTCAACTATGGTGATGGATCGGATCTATACAAGAAGGTCAATGGCGTTGCTCTATCACATGATACCAATCCATCTTCAAAGATATGGGATCGCTCCGATTCAGGTTTTATAATTTCAGATATCAGTGAACCAGGAGAGGTAATATCCTTTGTTGTGGGGCCGGTGATCTCTTCCGACACAGTTAAAGGGGAGGCAAATGTATCTATTGCCATACCTGACAATGATGTTCATGGAGTGAGCAGCTCATTGAATATCTCTGAAGAAGGAAGGGCTTCCAGGATCTATTTAAGCCTCGATATATCTCATTCTTATATCAGCGACTTGAAGGTGGAGCTCATCTCGCCATCCGGTAAAAGAGCTATGATTCATAATCGCGAGGGAGGGAGTGAAGGCAATCTGATAAAGACATATGACTCCAATTCGCTGCCTTCATTAGGGGGTCTGGCAGGTTCGCCAATCAATGGCCAGTGGTCGCTAACCGTAGCAGATGTAGCGGCCATTGACAAGGGTGTGCTCAATAGATGGTCAATTGAGATCGAGAAAGAGGCCTCTGAAATGGAAGTTAGCAAGGATCTGGAGCCGAATGAGCTAATACCAGATAATGATCCGAGAGGGGCTAGCGTGGCGATGAATCTTGATAAGAAAGGAATCGTCCAGAGAGTTGTGACCATGGTGGATATAACTCATCCCTTCATTGGAGATTTGAGGGTGGAGATACTATCTCCTTCTGGAAAGACTGCCATTATCCATGATAGAGGAGGCTTCGATCAGGATAACCTGGTCAAGACCTATGACTCGCAGATAGATCCAGAATTGCAGGCTTTCGTAGGCCAGCCTGCAGAAGGAAACTGGATACTCAGGGTTATGGATCTGTCAAGGCTGGATAAAGGCATTATAAACAAATGGAATATGAGGGTCACATATTCTGGATAGATACGCTTTTTTCCGGGAGGTTGGGGCATAATCCTGCCCCTCTCCCCAAAATCTATGGCTCTTTGCTGAATGGCCAAATCTTCTCTTACTGAGCAGACTTCTCCTTGCTCTTCGTTATCTCTAATAGCATAATATCGAAATAGAGTGTCTGCTCGACGAGGGGATGATTTGCATCCAGAGTGACTGTGGTCTCTGTAACATCTGTAATCTGCGCAGGGACATAAGTACCCTCGGAGGTGCAGATCTCAAGGCTCATTCCCTCGACGGGAACGAGGTCTGAAGGGAAATCCTTTTTATCCATGGTTATAGCCCGTTCTTCCTTGTAATTGCCATAGCCCTTTTCCGGAGGGATCTGGACCTTCTTTGACTCGCCAGGGCTCATGCCGACTACAGCCTCTTCAAAGCCGGGTATGAAAGAGCCTGATCCAATCTCAAACTCCAGCGGATCGCTTCCTTCTGATGTATCGAATATAACCCCTGTCCCCAGCTTGCCGGTGTAGTGCACCTTTACGGTGTCGCCCATTTTCGCCTGTGCCATATGATCCACCTCTTTATCCTCAATCCTTTTTCTTATTACTTCCATATAACTTCATCCATACATGATCCATGAGAAGGTCCATATCTGAGTAGCGACAAACGTTGGTTGATGCAATCAAGGCATATCAAGGGTGAATTCAAGGTATGATGAGATGGAAGGCAGATCGAGGGCTTGAAGCCAGAATGCTTCTGACCATGATCCTTCTGGCGGTCCTCTACCTGGCGTTTCTGGCAGTTCTGGTCTCCCAGGGCGTCAATAATATACTAATCATTTTATTCATTGGCGGGTTCATGCTCCTTCAATACTACTATTCCGATAAGATGATCCTGTCGACCATGGGCGCCAAGATGGTCTCGGAGAGTGAAGCTCCCGAGCTTCATCAAATCGTCTCCCGGCTCTGCGCCATCGCCGATTTGCCCATGCCCAAAATAGCAGTGGTAAACAGCTCAATGCCAAATGCCTTCGCCACCGGCAGGAACCAGAAGAATGCGGTGGTGGCGGTGACCACGGGCATTATGCAAAAGCTCGATCACAGCGAGCTGGAGGCGGTGCTGGCCCATGAATTGACTCATGTTAAGAACAGGGATATGATGGTGATGACCATAGCCACGTTCCTCTCCTCCATGGCCCAGATCCTGGTCAGATCCATGCCGTTCATGGGCAGTGGAGGCGGGCGCGGTCGCGACTCAGGAGGCAGCTTCATAGTGGTATTCGTGGTCTCCCTGGCGGTGTGGGTCTTGAGCTTCATACTGATACAAGCCCTCTCCAGATACCGGGAGTTTGCCGCCGACCGCGGAGCTGCAATCATCACCGGGCAGCCCTCCATCCTGGTGAGTGCATTGATGAAGATAAGCGGATTTCGGGTGCCCACAGAGGATCTGAGAAAGGTGGAGGGGCCCGTAAGCGCTCTGTTCATAGTGCCTGCCTTCAGCCGCTCTTCCATTATGAACCTCTTCTCGACCCACCCCACTTTGGAGGCTAGGATCGAGGCTCTGCAGAGGATCGAGCAGGGTCTGGAGAGCTGAAGATGGGATTTCTGGATTCCATTATGGGAAAGACGCGCCTGCCCGAGGCTAAGATCGACCGGCTATTTGCCATCTCCACCGCTGCGGTGACAATGGATGCCAACCTCGATCTTGTGCCGGATGGACAGGCTGGGTTATGCTTCAAGCCCATGGAGTCCTCTTACTATGAATCTGCCAGCAAGGAGATTGAAGACCTCCTCAAGCTGAGCTTCCAGGAGTCGGGCACATCGCACAGCCTCCAGAAGGATGAGTACGGCTATATCTGGGTGATCCTGACCGATCAGGATTTTGAGGATCTGGTGGCCAATATTCAAATGATCTGCCAGATATTGATGGAGCATGGATTCGGAACTCAGCTCTTGGCGGCAGTCTATCGCTTCAAGGGAGTGGCTGCTGTATACTGGATCTATAGCTTCAAGCTGGGATCATACTATCCCTTTGTGCCGAAATCCAACAAGCAGCGCGACACTGCAATGGAGTTCCGGTTGAGGTCACTGATGCAAAAGGAGCTGCCAATAGAGAAGGATATGGCCAAGTGGTACCCAATGTGGGGAATGCCGCTTTAGTACGGCACAAATGAAAATCCTCGTCGATCTTCCCATAGTAATTGGCGTCGCTAAAATCCCATCAAATCAAATAATCCCATCATCTTCAGGCCGATGAGGATCATCAGGGCGATGAAGATCCTCTTGAGCTTCTCCTCTGACATTTTATGGGTGACATTCACTCCCCAATGGGCAGTCAGCATGCTTGCTCCTGCTAAGAGAACGAACTGAAACAGATCGATATAGCCCACACAGTAGGCAGGAAGCCCAGCTACCCCCCATCCATTGATGGCATAGGCAATCGTCCCTCCCACAGCGTTAAAGGCAATGGCTACAGTTGATGTGCCAACCGCCTGATACATGGTAAAGCCCATGGCAATTACCATAGCAGGAACAAGGATCACGCCGCCCCCTATTCCTGCGAGCCCGGAGATAACTCCAACCACTACCCCCCATAGAATATAAGGCAAAAGGCTGCTCACCACCTCGGGCCTTCCTCGCCGTAGGTCCCGGGCATATATCATTCGTAGAGCTCCTCCAATGATAATAATCCCAAAGATCATCCTGAGAAGCTCCCCCGGAGCATGAGAGGCAATGGTTCCGCCTAGAAAGGCACCTACCAGGCCAGAGAGGCCCAATGTCACTCCTGGACGCCAGAGGACTACTCCTTGGCAGTTATGACCGTGGCATCCGCAGAGCGACGTGGGCAGTATGACCGCAAGGGAGGTGCCAAAAGCCACCCTGGTTGATAGAGTTGGATCCACTCCCATGGATGTCAGAGCCCAGATCTGCACCGGCACCATGATGAATCCACCTCCTACCCCCAGCATGCCGCAGGCAAATCCCACAACCATTCCCGTCAGCAGGAGGACGATAATATAGATGAGCATTGATTCTGCTATCATGGCCACCTGCAAGCGAATCTCTTGGCGGTCATCTCGCCCTGAGGGTCGATGAGATTGTATTCGTCATTTCTGAGCTTTCATTTGGTCGCGCTTTGGGCATGCATTAGTTCACGGTGCTTGGCTAAAATCTCATCCGCCAGCCGGTCCAGACGGCGAAAATCGGCCTCCTTGGGATATCCTTTGGCCACCACCGGATCGAAGAGCTGCAGCTTGAGATTGGGCATAGCCTGGGTGATCTGTTCCAGCATCTTCCCTCCCCAGCCATATGATCCGATTATGGATGCGTACCTGGTCTTCGGCCGGAGGGCATTGGCCAGGATGGCAGCATAAAGGGCCAGGGGATGAGCGCCAGAGAGCATCGTGGGCGTGCCAATTACAATGGTTGAAGCATCGACCAGAGCCTCGGCCAGCAAACCTATATCGCTGTTGGTGAGGTCGAATCGTTTGACCTCGATTCCCCTGGCGATCAGAGCATCTGCGATATAGTCGGTCATGGCTTTTGTCGAACCGTGCATGGAAACAAAGGGCAAAACCACCTGGTTTTTCACCTCGTCCGAGGCCCATTCTCCATAAGCATTTAGTATGAATTCTGGACGGGCATGGATGGGGCCGTGGCTGGGGGCAATGATGTCAATATCATAATTCGATATCCTTTCCAGGTGCTTTCTAATGTGCTGGCGGAAGGGCATCATGATCTCTGCATAATATCTCTTTGCCGCTCTATAGACCACTGCCTCATCTGCATATAGAGTGCTGGTGGCTAGATGCGATCCCAGAAAATCGCAGCTGAAGAGAATTCTGTCCGAGGCAAGATAGGACAATATGGTATCTGGCCAGTGAACCCAGGGCGCGGAGATTATCTGCAGGCTCTTGCCTCCCAGATCGATTACATCGCCGTCCTTCAGCTCCTGCGTTCTCTTTTTATCCACCAGGCCGAACTCAACCAGCAGCTCCAGGCATCTGGCCGAGCCGGCAACTGTGGAATCGGGATATAGCTCAACCAGCCGGCCAAGGCTCCCGGTGTGATCCTGTTCGGCATGCTGGACTATGATGTAGTCGATCTTCTTTATGCCCAGAGCATTCAGGTTTTCTATGAGCACATCGGCCATAGTAGAATCCACGGCATCGATGAGCGCGATCTTGTTCTTTCCCCGGACCAGATATGAGTTGTAGCTGGTTCCATCGGGCAGGGCGATAAGGGCATCAAAGAGCCTGCGGTCCCAGTCTATCGCCCCGATGGAAAATACTCCCGGCTTGATCTCTCTTACAAGGGTCATCTCTCATCCACCTGGTTGCTATTCATTTTAGCTCTTCGAAGTCGCTCTTTGATGCCCCACATTGGGGACAGGTCCAGCTGTCTGGCAATTCCTCAAAGGGAGTGTTGGGGGCGATGCCGGAGTCCGGATCTCCTATCTCAGGGTCATAGATGTAGCCGCAGAGAGTGCACTTATATTTTTTTGCCATGAAAACCACTATCCTCTTTCTGCTAATCCTCTTTTTAGCCGATTCAAGGTATCTGGATACCTTTGATGGTATCCGGAAGCCTGAATCTATTATCTGAATCTTACTAGTCTCTATTTGAGTATAAGCGTTTGCCCAGCAAAGCAGTTTCCTCATGGAGCTTTGATCTGCTTATGAATGGATAGCATAAGCTTGAGAATGGAAAAGCTGAAATAATAATGAATTAAATAGCCATCTTGATTCGAGGTGTTTTGATGGACAGCACCGGATCAAAGAGAGAAGGTAAGTTCAAATGCAAGATCTGTCGCATGATATTTGAGTCGAAGGAAGAGCTGAAGTTTCATCTATTGGAGGAGCATAACAGAGGGTGATCGTCTCACAGCTGAGGAATTGAGAATCCCCGGTTCCTGACTGAATTATCATATCATTTTTTTATTATTGTTGGGGCTGGCATGCTCTTTTTATCTTTTTTCAGCTGATCTTTAGGCTATCGCTGCTGGTCAGGATCATTATTAGAGGGGAGTAGGCTATAAATATCAAGCCGCATATCTTTATCTTAATCAGCAGCCGAATTATGTTCCTAAAAAATGCGAGGAGACGGTTCTAATGAGGTGGATTCTGATCTTGCTTATGGCGCTCTCTCTTTTGGCCTTTGCACAGGCAATGAGCGGCACTGATAAGGTTCAGAAGGTTGGCGGCGACTTTGGACGGGCGTGGCTGGAGAAAAATCTGGGGCCAAAGAGCAGTCCGCCTGCGGCTGGCAGTCAAAGCAATCTGAGCGAGGCGGACCCACTTAGCGAGGACTGGCTGGGCATAACCTCTCCTTTTAGTGCTGGCAATGAGACGAATGATAAACCCCAAAACGGCTCGAAACAGGATTCTCCATACTCTGTGAACAGGATTATGACCCCTGTTCACGAGATAGATGCCAGCTGGAACCAGAGTTCCGCTTTTGCAGGACTGCCCGAGCCTGACAAGAATGGGCTGATAAATGGCATTCCGGCAGAGATGTACTACTCAATAGGGCCGGCTTATTTCGACTTCTAATGCAAGGCGGATAATATGCTTGCACATGTGATTTTCCATAATGCCGAGCCTGATGGGAAGGATTGACGGCTTTCCAGTTGATCTGCAGCAATACTATGATCTGTTTGGCATCTGGAAAGAGGATGCTACATAGGCTGGCTCCGGCACTTTCCTCAGGTCAACGAGCGAGGCACCTGCCGAGAGTGAGAGCTTTTGGTCTACCCCATAGCTATGAGATCAATTATTTTTTTAAGGCACATCTGAAAAAAAGATGTTTCATCCTACTGGAATCCACAAGACGCTCATCTCTTCCACATCAACGTCTGCCTTTTCCAGGGGAATCTTGATCTCTTCGATCTGATCGGCCGCTACCTTCCATCGATCGGAGATCAGCGAAATCTCCTCTGCCAGCTTATCCTCGAGCTCCTCCAGCTCTCTCTCCTTTTCCTCTTTCTTCTCTTCTGCAGAGCGCAGACGCTCCTGAGTGCGAATCGTCATTGAGCGCCGGGATGCTGCCCCGCCCAGGCTCAGGGAGCGACGCCGGCCACCGAGAAGCCCTGATAGAAGATCGCCAGCACCGTGGAGCAGCTCTTCCTGTTGCCTCTGACGGGTATCTGTATTGAGCTCTCGAACCCTTCGATCAGCGTTGTTGAGCTGGGATTTTATTCGGTTGATGGAGGACTCATGCTTATCTTTGAGCTTCGCCATTTCAATATCTGCCTTATCCTCAGCTGCCTGGAAGCATCTTCTCTCAAAATCATTCCTCGACTCGCCCACCCTGGAGTACAAATCCAGGGCAGGATTGCGTAGGATGCTTATGCTGCGACTTCTTACCAGATGATCCTGCAAGGCGCTTTTCGCTTCTTTGAAGTAGGACGCTTTATCCAGATCTGCTTTAGCCAGCAGGTAAATTGCCCTGTCGGGCGGCCTGCTGGTCAGATCTCTATCATCATAATCGACGTTAATTGCCGACTTGGGATCGAAGCGTTTGCTAAGGGGGAAGAAAATCGCTTCCCATTCCTCGGTATGATCGACCGCTGCTTTATTGTCATCATATTTGAGATGGACACGGGCGATCAGGCCTGCTTGGAGCCGCTTTCCTCCGGGCATTGACCGCACCTGAGATGCCCAGGGGGCTGATGGATCCAGATAATAGACTGCAGTGGATGGATCCACTCGGGGAGCCACCTGGCTCTCATCCCTGGATATCTCTCCAGAGGCTGGAGGGAATCCACCAGAGCTTCTCCTGGTCATCTCCATTCCTCCTTCCTGCCGCAGCGTTTCCTGTGAGGCGGCAGCTGAGGCGATCTTGAAGCTCGTGCTAGCGGCGGTCCCATAGGCAGCCCCAGCGCCGGCGGAGGAAGAGGATATGGAAATGCTGCGCAGAGGGTGATCACGGGTCAACCTCTCGATCTGGTTTCTATCTAAAGGTCCTGCCAGGTAGGACATAGACCACCGGCTGGTGAAGATCACCGGCTCTTTGGCCTTGGCCGATTGAAGGACGAACTGTCGCTTGCCCAGGTTTGAGATCAGCCGGTCGAAGAGCTTCATGTCTGTCTGGCCGGAGACCGATTCGATTCCCTCCAGAATCCTGGCCTTATCCCTTTCCGTCTGCAGTCTGCCGATCATCCATGTCCCGGCATTGGACATCGCTTTGTAATCCAGATCAACCGGATTCTGAGTGGAGAGGACCATGCCCACCCCGTAAGCCCGACCCTGCTTGAGAATGGTCAGGATCTGCTTTTTCGATGGCGGCTCGGCGGTAGGTGGAGCGAAGCCAAACACCTCATCCATATAGACCAGCGCCCTGAGGTCCGGAGTTCCAGATTGTCTTCGCATCCAGGTTATCAGCCTGGAGAGGATTAAAGTGACCACGAACTGTCGCTCGGCTTCTGAGAGATGAGCTAGATAGATTATTGAGGCCTGTGGTTGGCCACGGGAGGAATACAGCATTCTCTCGATATCAAGGGGAGGTCCCGCCATCCAGGCGGCAAAAGAGGGGGATGCAATCAGGCCGTTGAGCCTTATTGCTAGACGGTCTCTCTCCTTCTGGGGATAGAAGCTATCGATCTCAAACACCCCCAATTTTCTCATGGGCGGATGCCGTACTTGAGAGATCAGAGATCCCAGGTCCAGATCCCGGCCCTCGCTCCAGGCCTTCTCGATGATGTTTGCCAGGAGAATGTGCTCCGGGCTGGAGATGGGGTCAGCATCGATCCTGGCGAGCACCAGGAAAGAGGAGACCAGGCCCTCGATCTCATCCCGCCCGATCTCCGCCTGCGAGGAGTCGGACCAGTCCAGCCTGGGGGCAACAAGCGATCCGACCACATTGATCGGGACCCCGGATACTGAACCTGGGGTGTAAATGGTACAACTCGCAGAATCGGCAAGCTTTTGCATTCGGTCTGGCCCTATTCCCCATTCTGCCAGACCAGACCTCCAGCTTTCTGATATCTGGACGGCGAGCTGATCGGTGCCGGTAGCTTGGCTTTTTGCTTCAGCCTCATTGATCCAGGGGAGAAAGTCTCGGGGAGAGAACGATGGGAAGTTCAGGAGCAGGTTGCCCATATCCCCTTTTGGATCCAGTATAAGGCAGGGAATTCCCGAGGAGAGAGCCTCCTCCAGCATGACTATTCCAAGGCCTGTCTTGCCCGAGCCCGTCATTCCTACGATGATGCCATGGGTGGTCAGGTTGCGGGCATCGTAAATGATGTCCCTCTGCATGCGTTGGCCGCTAACCGGGTCGATTACTCCTCCCAGGAACATCTCGCCCGGCTGGATCGCCTGGTTCCCCTGGTTCCCTGCAGTCATGATAAGGCTCTCCTGTATCCTCTCAAATGATCCCAGGTTTGCTGGATGGGATAATTCTCCCGATCGTCATCAAATCTAATGCACCTTCTCTTGCGAATGTAGATCAACCCCAATCAAGGCTTTCTGTGTCTTATCCTGAAGCCTGACATAAATGATGCTAGGATTATATGTTAGACTGAAAGCGAAATATTAAAATGTATCGCAATTGAATTGTTGAGTTGATCGCTCCAACCGATATTTGATGATCTATCAATATGACAATCTAGTGAGCTATCAGCAAAACTATCTATATACTATGAGCTCTAAACATATACCAGAGGTAGGGCGGCATGACTGAGCAAGAATCATTCTGGGAGAACGAGAGCTTTGTGGTGGTCACAGATAGGACAAAGCCGGCCATGAAGTGGACAATCGAGGAGCTGGAGAAGAAAAGGAAAGAGGATCTACATCGTCGATTTGTCAGACGATCCTGAAAAAGGAAGCGTATCACAATTTTCCGATCTATCCCCTGAAATAGATTGTGCAGTAATTGGTCTGACAAAAAAGGATCCTGCACATGCAGTTGAAGAGCTAAAGACAATCGGCATCAAGAATTTCTGGATACACTGGAGAACGGAGACTGATGGGACCAAGAAGATGAGTCAGGATGCGGTGGTGCATTACATAGCCGGCAGATGCCCCATGATGTACCTGGCCGATAAGGGATTCAATATGCATTCCATACATAGAGCAGTGGCGAAGATATTAGGCAAATATTAGGAAGTAATAGGCATACCATAAGGGGATACAGGTGAGAATATAAGGTAAAATTCATAGGTAATAACCAGGAGAAAACCCAGGAACGATATAATATAAATTAAATAAATAGATATATTCTAATAGGGCTTGATGGCAAAATATATATAACTTTAGCGAGGACCTCTAAAGCATGTCGTGGCTCTTAATTCGCAATTTTAGTCGAGAGCACGGACGCGATGCGTCCTTAGATGCATCCATGATTAAACCCGGCCTATAAGGCCCAATCCGATGGCTCGGATTGGGTATTGAATGCCGAATGTGCGCTATGTTGATTGTTCGAGCATAGATGTTATTCATTCTCTGAAAGCATCGATGAACGGGATCAATCTCTTGATTCAAAACAAAGACATTGCGCTGCAATATAGCATTCAGAATAGAAGTTTTGAGGCAATGCCAGATCAGATCCAATAAGACCGGATCTTTCAAGCTGAATCCATCAGCAAGGATTCATCATATCTGATCAGCATAAGCAGATTAATTAAGTGATAAGTATAAAAAACATAGAAAGAAATGGCCGGATGAAGCCCTTCTGGTCTGCAAACTCGAGAGACTCCATCAGGTTGATTGCTCTAAATAGCGCCTATGCATTAAAGCATTTTGGCGCTCCAAGGCAAACACCGCGGCCAACTCTTTCAAGGAGTTGGAAAATGAGAAGGAATATCCTGTATACGACAGAGGATTGCACGCAAAGTAAGCGTTTGGTGTGCCTCTTAAAAGAGGCTAATTTGAGTTTTGAAGAAGCAGACATGAGAAGCAAAGAATCACTGCTGCAGCTCAAATCCATGGGCATCTCTGCTCCTGATTCTCCCCTGCTGGTTATGGATGATAATCCATTGAGGTTCTTGAGCTCAAACGACATCAATTCAATGGCAGACAAGAATTTGCTGGCATTGGTCCGGTAAGAGGACGATTATTGAGATGGGGAATGTCAGGGAAAGATTGTGTTAGATGTTATAAATAATATAGTATATCTGGAGAATTATTGAGAATGGTGTTGCCGAGATGTCCTATGTGCGGTTCCATGTGGATAGCACATAATGAAAATAATCCAAAACCAGAATGCGAGACTTGCGGTCAGAAATTAAGGAAGAGAGAGAATGGAAAGGGTTACGAGGTTGCTTGAAATGAGATCAAATAAAATGAACGCCAATTCGGATATAGATGAGTTCGATAGATCAACCAGATATAGATATGCGCTTTCATACACAGAAAGGAGGATGTTCTGAAATGGAGCCAGATGGTTACTATTTCTTCTCAGAAAAGCAAAAAAAGATCAGAGAGATGGTTGACCCATCGCCCACATTCTTTGCCAGGATAGGAGGCAAGGTGGTGGAATGCACAGAGAGAAGCTCATCACCAAAACCCTCCGGCCCCTTCGACGACTACAAATCTTATGGCAGAGGCATCTATATCGGTGAAAAGCCAGAATGAAATGGAGGGACTCATCCACTCAGAGCCTGAGGCCAAGGGTTGATCTGATTCCGGATCCACCGATTCACCATGGTGGCCGATAAAGGCGAACTGAAATATATGCATAAGTAATTTTGGGGGTGGACTGGAACTGCCTGCAAAGCCCTCTTTTATTTTTTTCTTTCAAGATCAATCTCATGAATCCGCCAGCAGATTATTCGCTCAGATATCTGAGCAATCAGCGTCCAATGCCTACCTATCCAAGCTTCCCTAAAGAGCCATCACCCATTAATCCGATTGCCTGCCTCATTCATCTCAAACGACATGATTAATACCAACATCAAAGCATACCCAAACCAGGAAATATCGAAATGGTGGATCTCTATGGCGATTAGTACCAGGCTATTTGGAAGGACTGGCCCATCCGTCACCCGCGTGGGCCTGGGAGGAGAAGGAGTGCTCCGCACCTACGGCCGGGGAAGGGATGCGCTGCAGGTTATTGAGGAGGCCGCAACCAGGGGCATTAGCTACTTTGATTCTGCCAAGGCCTATGCCGGCAGCCAGGGATATTACGGCAGTTTCTATAGGAGCCATCAGGAGAACCGATCCACCATATTTCAGACCAGCAAGTCAGCCGCCCGCGAATATCATGAAGCCCGGGCCGATCTGTTTGAGACTCTGGAGGTTATGGGATTGAAGAGCCTGGACCTGTGGCAGATCCATGACCTCCGCACCAGAAGGGAGAAGGAGGAGATCGAATCCTCCAATGGCGCCCTAAAGGCCTTCATCGAGGCAAGGGATTCGGGCCTGACGAAGTATATCGGTGTTACCGGTCACCACGATCCAGAGGTAATCCTGGCGGCGATAGAGAGCTGGCCTTTGGATGCCGTCCTCCTTCCCGTCAATCCGGCAGAGGCGATAATCGGCGGATTCATGGACAGGGTCATTACTGCTGCCCTGGATAAAGGAATAGCCGTGATAGGAATGAAGGTATTGGGGGCACGAAACTACATCGCACCAAATCTGGGGATCACACCAGAGCTATTGATCCGGTTCGCCCTCTCTCGGGATATCACCACCGCCATTGTGGGATGCTCCAGCCCGGAAGAAGTGCAGCAACTGGCCAGGTTGGGCGAGGACGGCCGACCCCTGGACCCGTTGGAGGAAGCAAGGCTGATGGATCTCTTCCGCCCACATGCTAAGAGTCTCGCCTACTACCGGGGCAGAATATGAGCCGCTCTGTCTTAAACGATGGTCAACTGCTCAGCACTCAGCCCCTCAATACTTCTGAATGCATATCCCTATTCTCAATAGCTTTATGAATTTCAAGAAGGCAGAATGTAAACGAGGTAATACTATGAGAACGATGTCATTGAAATTGATATTATTGGCACTGATCGTTGCCCTGGCAACTCCCCTGGCCCAATCAGCCGAGGGCGAAACCGCTCCGGCTATAGGCCAGCTTTATCCGGTTGACTGGCTAGAGGGAGCATACGTTACTCCCATTGATCGGGCTTCTTTAATGGACCCGGGAATAGCTGGCATGGTTCGCTGGCTGGATTCTCCTGTTCCATCCTACCCTTGGTACAGCTCCGACCTGACCTTCTCCAGACATATGGCGCCATCATCTACATTCGCTCCATACAGGGAGTATTATTATGCCCAGGCCATTCCCATGGACGGCGAGATCGTAAGCAATCCCGTTAAGTTCAATGTTACACAATCTCCACCATCTTATCTCTATTATGGAAACGGCCAGGGACTGGCTTATGCTCAGTATCTGTCCATCACCGCTCCTCAGGCCAATGACCTCTGGATCCGGGGCAGGCAAAACTGGACTCAGTATCTGGTAAGCCCAGTAGGAACGACTCTTGATCTAGTCGGCCGCGTACCCCTGGGAGGAACAGGCGGATTTTTCGAGAGCATCACAAATGGAACGAACGCCCAGAGGTCCAGGATCTACCAGTTCCATCAAGGCTATAACAGCATGAAGTACCGGGCGGATGAGATGGGAAGACATATGCTCTATTTTGTGGTGGATAACCAGCCGAGCAACGTTATAATAATCGATGTATTCGCCCAGGCCCCATCGGCTCAGCCCCCAATCTATCCCACAGAAGCAGGGCAGTCAGAGCAGTCTGCACCATCACCATCAACATTGCAACCTTCTGCTGCACCTTCCTCTGGCGATACACCGGTATCGATCCTTTATCCCGGCAAATCCGCCTTCCAGGTCTACGTCGATGGAGCGCTCGTGGGCGTAGGACAGAATGGCGTATTCAACCTGAGCGTCCAGGGCGGCGTGAATCATGTGATAAGCATCTGGGACGGCTTCTGGATGTATGAGAACGATATACTCTTCCCGGCCGGTGTGCCCAAAGAGATCCATGTGGAGGGGGTTTAGGCCAGGACCGTTTTGCAGATATCGTCCAGGATAATTCACCTCGCCTGGTCGGGGTTAATTCAGGCCTGGCAGCCCATCGGCCGGGCTGAACCCTGGCCGGTGCCCCACGATTTACGATCAATTTCCGCTAGTGTGCGGGAATGATCGGGCTGCATCGCTGTCTGGCAGGCGGGCATTCTGGGGTGCTCTCGCATGGGCGCGCGTGCCCGCGTGGGCTTGTCGCATGGAGGGCCGGGAGGCCGGTCGGGCCTGGTGTCAGGGAGGCTTGCCTCCGAGATGGGCAGCTTTTTCGGGGAGCTGGATGATGCAGCTAATATGCTGCCGGACAAAGGGATTGCTAATCCGCGGAGAGCCACTCATCACGGGAGATTGCACCTTCCCTAAGAATCTCCGCTACGAGATTTGGGCCGATCTCTCTCCGATGGTCATTCGGTATGCGCACAAAATTATCTCCACGAACCATGTAGTCGTGATCCGAACCCGGAAACGGCCCTTCAAATCCAATATTCTTCAATCGCTTGATAAGCTTGGCTCTGGATATTGGCACAAGTCTACTCAATAACGCTCACCGGTTCAATTGATGCAGTTATGGTATGGCTGCCAATTGGTGGGATGGATCTCCCCATTCGGAGCCTGAGAGCTATCCAGCCTTCAATTACCGAGATAAGCTCTTTGCGGGCTACCTCAACCGTCTTCCCCGTAGCCCAGGCGCCCGGAAGCTCTGGCACTGAGACGAAGATGGGTTCTTCATCATCAATGGTCTTGTAAACCGCCCTTTCCAGTGCAGCTTCTATATACTCGTTGAACATGTGAATTTTCTATTAAGCGGTTATAGAAATATATCTTACGCTGAGATTCCTGGCAGAGATTATGGCGAATGTGGCTTGACGATCCTTGCTGACTGTGGGCTGGCCCTGCTCGGCAGCCCATCGGCCGTCCCGCATCCTTGCCTCGTGTCATGGCTAGCACTATGGGTCTGCCCGTGGGCCGGGCTGTCCGGGCCGCATCGCGGTCTGCCAGTCGGGCGCTCGCGCGTGCTCTCGCATGGGCGCGCGCATGTCCGCGTGGGCTTGTCGCATGGAGGACCGGGAGGCCGGTCGGGCGTGCGGTCAGGGGAGGCTTGTCTCCGGGATTGGCAGCTTTTCGGGGGCTGGATTTTTGGAAGAAGTGGCAGTTCATTATTAATTATTAGCAGAAAATCATAAAAGAACAATAACTAATCACACACAGAGTCGCAGAGCGCACAGAGGCTTCTCGGCTGAGAGTTTCGGGGCCGTCTCCGGCTTGACGATCAGGGTTTCCATAAATTCAAGAAGCCGACACGCTCAAAGTCAGCATCATTTGTGGCCATTTCCGTTATCCCAAATGCCTTGCAGCAGGCGGTATGCAAGGCATCCCTGGGAAGAAGACGGTATTCGCTGGCGCATTCCAGCGCGATTTTGGATATAGAATAATCCAGGCTCAGGACCTTCAGATGTCCTTTAGATATGAGCACGTCGAGATAGCCATGAAATTCACGCACAGGCACAAGGCAATCTTGCCAGGCATAGAGCATCGCTTTTTTTATTGATCTTGCGTCGTTCGGGCTTCCTGTTCTCCTGGCGGTCTGGACCATCAGGACATAGGAAACCTCATCGATGACCAGAGGCGAGATGAACGCCTCGATGGTTCCTTGTTCAACCTTTTCCAGAAGCTTCTGGCAGCTTCTGCCGTAGGTGGGGTGGCCTGTCAGAAGGTAGGTGAAGATATTGGCATCAATGAACACTTGTCTCGTAATCTTCATGCGCTTCCTCTAGCCCCTCCCAACACTTTACGATCCCAAAGATTCTTCTGGTAGCGCTCCTTTGGACGCTTATCTCGACCTCATCACCTTCTTTTAGGTTCAACTCCCCAAGGGGCTTGAGGACCTTATCTTCGTATCTAGCCCTGATCACGGCACCCATCGTCTCACCAACATCATGATTGTCTTCCATGGATAAATGAATATGGCTTTCACGCCTTATAAAGTGATGCCGATGATTCGTCGTGATCCGGTATGGCCAGCCGCCTGCCGGGCCCCGTGCGAGTACGCGTGCCTCTCGCATGGGCGCGCGCATGTCCGCGTGGGCTTGCGGCCTGGGGGGCCGGGAGGCCGGTCGGGCCTGATATCAGGGGGGCTTGTCTCCGGATAGTTGGCTCTTCAGGGGGCTGGATTTCTGGAAGCAATGGCGTGTTCACTTTTATTATTAGCTGAAAATTATAACCAGACAACTGCCGATCACAACCACGGAGGCGCAGAGCGCACAGAGACTTCACGACTGAAACCATCTCCGGCTTGACGATCCTGGCGGGCTGCGGGCTGTCCCTGCCCGGTAGCCCATCGGCCGTGCTACATCTTTACCTCGGGCACGCTTCGCGCTCTGGGTCTGCCCGTGGGCCTGGTTGTCCGGGCGGGATCGCTGATCTGCCGGTCTGGCGCGCTCGTGTGGGTGGCGGCACGGGCGCGGGTGCACGCGTGGGTTGGCGGCAAAGGGGGCTGGAGGAGCGATGGCAGGGAAGGCGCTGCTAAAGTTGATCCATCTATCCCGGTAAGGATTAAATCCCAATAAAGCACAATTAAAATCGATATGTTCTCCGAGTACATCCAGGCCGCCTTAGAGAGGGCTGAGTACGACACGCTGGAAGACGGCTCTTATGTTGCCACAGTTACGGGACTTCAGGGAGTTATTGCGGTAGGCGATTCCTTTGAAGAGTGCCGCAAGGATCTCATAGAGGTTATTGAGGAGTGGATTGTTGCCCGGATACAATGGGGATATCCAATTCCACCTATCTCCGGTCACACCATTGAATCCTCAAAGGAGCCAATAACAGTTGTCGACTAAGCTTGTGCCCATCTCACGGCGGGAACTGATCAAACGATTGGCGAGGCTTGGTTTTACAGGCCCTTATCCCGGCAAAAAGCACTTTCATATGGTGAAGGACGGCATTTTTGTCATGATCCCAAATCCGCATCATGGCGAAGAGATCAGCGTCAAGCTCCTGCTCATCGTCCTAAAAGAAGCGGGAATTAGCAGAGATGATTGGCTCTCGGCAGCTTGATATCATTTCAAGCTTCGACTTATTGTGAGGCCGCACGCGTGCTCCCGCATGGCCGCGCGTGCCCGCGTGGGCTTGCCGCCTGGGGGGTCGAGAGGCCGGTCGGGCCTGATGTCAGGGGGGCTTGCTCCGGGAGGGGCAGCTCTTTGAGGTCTGGATGATACAGCTAGATCTAGATATGCAGCCGAACAAAAGGATCGCTAATCCACGGAGAGTCACTCATCACGAGAGATTGAACCTTCCCGAAGAATCTCCACGATGAGATTTGCACCGATCTCTCGCCGATGATCGTTCGGTATGCGCACAAAATTATCTCCACGAACCATATAGTCGTGGTCAGAACCCGGAAACGGTCCTTCAAATCCTATATTCTTCAATCGCTTGATAAGCTTGGCTCTGGATATCGGCACAAGTCTACTCAATAACGCTCACCGGCTCAATTGATGCAGTTATCGTATGGCCGCCAATTGATGGTATGGATCGCCCCATCCGGAGCCTGAGAGCTATCCAGCCTTCAATTACCGAGATAAGCTCTTTGCGGGCCTCCTCAACCGTCTTCGCCGTAGCCCAGGCGCCCGGAAGCTCTGGCACTGAGACGAAGATGGGTTCCTCATCATCGATGATCTTGTAAACCGCCCGTTCTAGTGCAGCCTCGATATACTCACTGAACATGTGGAGGTCTATTAAGCGGTTATGGAAATATACCTTACGCTATTGCCAAAAAGAGGCTTGAGTGCGTGCTCTCGCATGGGCGCGCGTGCCCGCGTGGGGCTTGCCGCCTGGGGGGCCGGTCGGGTCCGGTATCAGGGGCGCTTGCCTCCGGATTAGGTGGCTTTTCTTGAAAATTATAACAGAACAACAACTGATCACACCACAGAGGCACAGAGCGCACAGAGACTTCACGACTGGGACTATCTCCAGCTTGACGATCCTGGCGGACTGTGGGCTAGCCTCGCCCGGCAGCCTATCGAGAGCGCTGCATCCTTGCCTCGGGTCCAAGGCTCGCGCTCCAGGGTGCTCCGCCCGTGGCAGGGCCTCCGGGGCATCATCGCAGTTTAGCAGGTGGTGGATCAATTTAAATATGAATCATATCATTTAGATTTCTGTTGGCTAATTCACAAGAATGCACCTATTCGAAGGAGGAGTCGCTCATTCCCGAAGAGATACCAGAGCAGTACTACAGTTTAGATGATAACCAGATGCCTTACGGCGGAGCAACAGACATCCACGGCAAGATACTCTGGAAGGTCTCCAAAGAAGAGCATGACCAGATGATGTTTCGCATAAAGAAGGCATTTGGAAAAGAGTAACTGCTATGTATCTCGGGCCCAGGTGGGCTAGATGATGACCGGTGGTCTGAAAAATCAATTCATTTTATGAATTAGCGAGAAACAATAAGGTATAAACGAAATAAGTCTTGTCGAGAGATTATGAATGAGCCGAATGAGCTGGGATTTTCGTATCTTGGCTTAAATAAGAGACAGGCAAAAATCTATCAGAACTTGCACAACATAATCGGTCAAGGTTCAGCGGCATTCTATAAGGATGCCTGCAGAATAATCAATCTTAATCCTCCTCTTGAATCAACGACGCATGTAATAGCCCATTTATTCCGTGAAATTGAGAGTTCTCTCAGGGATGTACTTGAGCCGATCTCTAATAAGAATAACAGTATCAAAACAAAGAAAAACAAAGAAGATGCTCAAAGGGCAGATATTTTATCAATCTTAAAAAGTTTGGAAATATCAGAAAATGAACCCATATCAAAAGCATGGCTAAAGATTGCTGGAAGTAGCGACTATAATCTTGCCAAGCAAGCTCATCGTAATGCTCTTGCAGCTCCACGCCAATACGATAGCGATTTTCGTGAATTTTTTTATTCTATGGAAGACATATTCAACTTCATATTAGATAGAGTAAGAGTTCGCTATTTGACTTATATCGGACTATTAGATAGTCTGCTCTTAAAGCCCACTCCTGTTAGGCAAGATATAGACCTATTACGCGATAAAATACCGCAAAATTACATAACCATGGGTTATTTTTTTAACAATTTGAAAAATCCAGGATGGTTAAGACCTCTGAGAGATACGGGTTTCTTTAAACGTCCCCCAGAGATAGTTCTTAACGATACGGATGGAACAATACATTCTCATGTTTGGCCCGAATCGAATTACCTCTCACGCATGGCGGAATATGATCCAGATGAGGTTGCGGACATTTTTATTAATGATGTGCCATATGTAGAAAACGTCTGGATTCTGGGGGATTTGGCAGAAGCAGCACTTAAAATGAGTCCTGCTCAAGCCAGTCTATTGGTAGATAAAGTGATAGATTGGGTTCAGGCAATCTACCCTCAGAAAATACCCGATAAGCTCTGCCAGCTTGTTATCCATATTGCTAAGGGGGGTAAAATTGAATCTGCTTTGGGCCTCGGCAAGATCCTTTTTGAGATAATGCCCGATCAAAGAACTCAGAATGCATCTCTGACAGGGAACAGTTATCTCATCCCAAATCCCACTACACGATTTGAGATATATGATTATGGTGAGCTCATTAACGATGTTTTTCCGAAGCTTATTGAATCAATAGGTTTGAAAGCATTTGAATTACTTTGTGACATTTTGGAATCTGCTTTAGCATCATATGGAAGATATTCTGAGCAAGATAGTGATTTGATATATTCTGTCTTCTTGCGCCCTTCTATCAGCGGTCCTAAGTGCTATCATGGTGATTTACGAGATATTTTAACATCTACTGTTAGAGATTGTGCAGAACAAATCGTTCAAAAGAATGAAGCTGAAATTCTCATTCTAGTTCAATGTTTTAATTCTCGAAAATCAAAGATATTCCAACGCGTAGAAATGTATATCTTGAGAAAATTTCCAAACGCCGTTGCCAACATAATTAGCACCCTTCTGACGGATAAATCTCTCTTTGATGATTTACATATCAATCATGAATATACATTATTATTTAAAGATTATTTTGGAGACCTAAGTGCCGAACAGCAAGATATCTTTCTTAAATGGATCGAAGCAGGTCCTGACCTTATGAAAAAAGCGGAATCAATGGAAAGGATCGGCGGTCTAAGGCCTGATGATGAAGAGCTTTCAACTTATCGGAAAGCATGGCAAAGAGATAGATTGGCATTGGTGCGATATAATTTATTACCAGCTTGGAAAGATTTCTATGATAACCTAGTGAAAGAAATAGGTGAACCCAATTCCTTAGAAAATTCTCCACTGCAAATACAAGCCAGATTTGAATCAGGATGCTCAATAAGTGAAGAAGAATTCAAAGCTATGTCGCTGATTGAGATCGTCGATTTCTTGGAGAATTGGATTCCTTCAACGGACTTTTCTGGACCATCAAAAGAAGGGATGGGGGCTGTATTGATCAATGTAATTTCAGAAAAACCAGATAGGTTTGCTATTAATGCTATGATTTTTAAAGATTTTGATATAATTTATGTAAGAGCGTTTTTTTTAGGATTAATAAAATCAATAGAAAAGAGCGATGAATTCAGTTGGACCCCTGTTCTTGATCTCATCAAATGTGTGATAGGGAGATTGCCTAGAAATATGGATCATGAGACGAATTCCAATCACATTGATCCATATCTAGATGATACTATTCGAAATATCATAGATGTATTAACCTTGGGCTTTAGCAGTAAGTGTGGAAAAATACCGTTCAATCTTCGGATTAGCGTATGGTCAATTCTGGAAGCATTGAGCAACTATCCAGATCCGACTCCTGATCGCGAAAACAAAAGAAAAGAAGATTATGCTGAATTGTCTCCTTTCTGGCTTTCATCCATCCGTGGTCAGGCTCTTAATGCAATTATCCGTTATGCATTATGGGTTCGAGATTGCACTGAAAATTCTCCCGAACCACCAAAAATTTCCAATCAAGGATTCGATCTTATGCCAGAAGTGCGCGAAATCCTGGAAGCTCACTTAGATCTCAATTTCGATCCTTCTTTAGCTGTTCGTGCAATTTATGGTGTGGAGTTTCCTCGTTTACAATTTCTTGATTCCACATGGGCATCACAGAATGTAAATAAAATTTTTCCAATAGAGGAATCAAAAATTAGCCTTTGGAATGCTGCTTGGAGAAGCTACCTCCAAACAAATATAGCAAATAGCGATGTTATCAAAATTCTAGAAGAGCAATATTCAATCGGGATTGATCGATTGGAACTGGTAAGCTGTGATTTAGAATTATATGTAGATCCCTATAAGCATCCAGAATGCAAGATCGCTGAACATATAATGTATCTCTACTGGTGGGGTAAGCTAAATCCTGACGACCGCAATGGCCTTTTTTCTAAATTTTGGAGTAAGGCGCCGGGCAGTCTTAGAGAATATGCATTGAATTATATTGGATTTAATTTGTATCACAGCGACGATCCCATTGCACCAGATGTATTAGACCGCTTAAAAAATTTATGGGAGGCTCGCATTGACTTCATTAAAAAGGGTCATGTTGAACCTGATGAGCTAAGCGAATTTGGATGGTGGTTTGCATCTGGTCAATTTGATGAAAATTGGTCAATGAAACAACTTATTGATGCACTTAGTTTGGTAGGTGAAACTAAATTAGATTTCAGAGTGTTAGATAAACTCTCAGCATCCGCTTCACAAAATCCCAAAGATACAATTAAATGTCTCGAATTAATTATAAAAGGCAAACAAAATAAGTGGCAAATACACACTTGGAGAGATAAAATTAGATCCATCCTTGGGACTATTTTAGAATGTGAAGATGCCTCCGTTGCGAAAGCCGCAGATGATCTCATAAATTATCTTAGCAGTTTGGGATACTTGGAATATAAGGATCTTCCAAAGCAATCTCTTTGAAGGTTGTGTAATGGTAGCATGAAATAGAGGAGCAACCAGTTTTTCCAACAAGAACAGTGCACAAATCACGCATCATTGTTGACACATTCCTACCCTTGATTCCATACCCCAGGTTAAGCTCTCCTCATACCTTTTCACAATTTCCCTGCACAATTCCGATATCCTCCGCCATCTTTCTCAAATAGTTCCTTATATCCCGCCTCCCACTGCTATCCTGGAGGT
>ERZ795032.428-NODE-428-length-47837-cov-455.605772_pt1 | contig 47837 bp, 42 predicted proteins | sample MGYA00375124_ERZ795032 | MGnify/ENA primary metagenome ERZ795032 (study PRJEB30167, sample SAMN05720154) | activated sludge metagenome | isolation source: Anaerobic digester | place: China | collected 2015-12-16 ...
TCGCACCTGACGGTGCTCGAACTCCGCTCTTTCAGAGCGTCGCCACTCGCACCTGACGGTGCTCGAACTCCGCTCTTTCAGAGCGTCGCTTCCCGTAACACCTTCCAGAGATACGCGAGCCCGAAGCACCCCGAGAGCATCATGTCCCCGAAGGGTGCCGCCTGGTAGGCATCGGGCAGCAGCCGGAGCCGGTTCGGGCCCGTGACGACGACGGCACGGGTCTTGAGTGGCCTCCGGATCGCCGCCCCGTGACCGCCGTCGTCGAAGACCTCTTCTGAGGTCAGCGTGCCGTCGGCGAGCCGCCGGATGTAATCCTGCAGTTTTGCGGGGTCGAGCGCGCCGGTATGGTGCTCAAAGAGCCCGTGGATCTCCCTGCCTTTCAGGGTGAAGCAGAGAGTGTGTCCGTTCCCGGCGTTGACGAGCGTCACTCCCGTCATTGCCATGCGCCGGACCTGCGGGTCGCAGAGCGCCCCGATGAGGGCGACCGGCCCGGTATCGGTGACGAGCCCGTCCGGTGCCTGGCGCCGGACTGCCTGCATCCGGGTCATATCGGCGAGCGGGGGGTCGCTGGCGAGCGAGGTGAGGTCCCATTCGCCGGCGTCCAGCCGCTCCCGCATCAGCTCGAACCGGTGGATGCGGTTGCTCCGGTGCGGGGAGTAGCCGTGGTCCTGGACCGCTACGGCAACGTTCTCCGGGTAGTCGACGCCGAAGAGGGAGAGCGCCTGCCGGAGTTCCGGTTCCATGTAGTCGGTGGTGCGGACCCTCACCGCGTCCCCCGGCGGAGCGGCCCGGATATCGACACCCATTGCCCGGACCCGTTCCGGGTCATCGTGGAGGGTCCCGGCGGCCTCCGGCGTCGCGTAGACCGGAAGGCCTGCGGCCAGGTGCTCCCGTATCGCGCCGGTGTTCGCGCCGCCGCCCATCAGGAACCCCTCGAGGAAGATCGGGAGCCCGGCCCGGGTTGCCTGCCGGACCTTCCCCGCCACGATCACGGTCGGGGAGGGGAGGACCAGTTTGATGCTGTTCTCGATCGTCCGGCCGGGCTCGTAGACCAGGATATCCTGGGTGCCCCTGCCGACGTCGATGGCGAAAAATGGAGTCGTCAGATCGATCATTCGTGGCCTCATCCACCGCCGTAGCCTCATGGCAGGCGGTTCTTATCTGAATCTTCCTGGAAAGCCAAAAAAGGTATGATTGTGATCAGGCATCCGCCCGGTCCGCCGCCGGAGAGATCCCTGCCCCGGTTCCCCGGTCCTGGCGGGCCGGTTTTAATTCCCGGTACTCCTTGAGGGAGACCGTCAGGTCCCGGGTGAAGGCGAAGTAGCCGATCTGGGTCGTCCGGCAGAGGTTCATCGCCATCTCCATCAGCCCCCGGGGATCGGGACGCGCCTCCCCGAGCCATATGTGGAAGATGTTCCCACCGTCCACGACCGGGAAGAAGACATGCTCGATCTCGATCCGTTTCGTGAGCGGGACCGGGGCCGACGGGGTGACATGGGTCCCGTTGGTGTAGTAGATGGGGAGGTCGAGCGTCTTGCCGAGCATATCGAGCGCTTTGTCGGCGTCGCCCTTGACAACCTTGATCGCGTGGTCCCGGAACCGCTCGTCGAGGAGGTCGGCGACCGCGAACCGCTGGCCGGTCGTCTCCGCCGGGGTGCGGGCGAGGGCGATCGTCATGTTGTGCTTCTTCGAGAGTTCACGGGAGTACATCTCGAGTTCGGTCATCGCCCGGACGGCAAGACGGAACGTTTCCTTCGATTCGTGAAGCTGGTGGCCGGTGAAGTGCTGCACCATCTCGTTGACACCGACGACACCGATGGTGTAGACGAGGCCTTCGAGGTCCACGGCAACCGCACCGCGCTCGCCGGTGTTCGGGTCCTTCGGGCGTTGCATCGCAAACGGCATCCGCCCGTTCGTCCGGATCAGGGACATCCACCGCCGCTTGATCCGGTAGAGGTCGACGGCGATGTCCATGAGGGACTTCAGTTCGGCAAAGAGCCGTTCCTGGTCGCCGTCCGCCTTGTACGCCGCCCGCGGGCAGTTGATGGACATCACCTGCCAGGAACCCATCGAGAAGTGCTTCCCCTCCCGGAAGTAGAGTTTGTCCTCGAACTCGTCGTCCTCGTCGGCGAGGGAAGAGAACTGGTAAGCGCAGCAGTTCCCGGTCACGATGCCGAGCGCGGTCGAGAAGGTATGGGTGCCGGCGACGTCGACGAGGTCGTAGACGTAGCCGTCGTGATCGACCTGCTCGATCGAGCGGATGCGGAGCGGGTGGACGTCTCCCCGGGCGAGCCGCTCTATCCCGGACCCGCGGGTGATGGGCGGGATATAGAGCGAGACCTGGAGCCCGTCCATCCCGCCGGCATGGTATCTACTTGCGCAGGCAACCCCGGTGCACCCGGCAGCGTGCCCGCTCGTCGGAATGTCCGTGAAGGTCCCATCGGTCTGCCGGCCCAGCGGCACCTCTGCCGGGCACCCGGTCTCTGCGGAGAACCGGTCGATCTGGGCCTGGGCGGTGATCCTGCAGGTGTAGGTCTTCTGCGGGGCCTCGCGTTCGGCATAGCTCATCTGGACGCCGATCCCTTTGGCGAGCCAGACCAGCTTCTGGACCGCATCCCGGGAGGCCGCCTTCAGCCTGATGCTCCGGGCACGGCGTCCGGAGGTCGTCCTCGCGTGGAAGGCCGCGCCGAGGTAGTCACCCACCCGGGCGCGGTCGAGGTTGAAGAGGAGGTCGGGCACCGTCCTGTCGCCTTCGGTGGACCCGCACCCGAGGGCGTCGACCAGGAGGTAGATGAGTTTGCTGGTGATGACGACGGTGGTCCCCGCCGCCGACGTGCGGACCTGCGGCTCGTACCCGAAGGCAGCACGGATACAGGCGGCGGCGTCCGCCGCAACCCCGGACTCGTCTCCCTCAAACGAGAGCCGGACCGCATAGCGCCGCCCGGCATGCTCGCTCGACCCTGTCGCGAGGTAGTACCCGAGGAACCGTGCGAGGTCGCCGGTGACCGCGAGGGTGCGGGGGAGACCGGGGCGTTTTGCGCCCCGGGTATTCACCCCATCTCCGGAGGCGCGGACGGCACCGGCGTGGCCGGCCTGCGTGAGGATCCCGGCAACGTCGATCTCCGCAACCGTGCTCTCGCAGAACTCGCTCGTCTTCAGGACCGGCAGGTAGTCGCCGATATCGAGGTCTCCTGCGGTCTTTCTGACGAATCTCCCGCCTTCCAGGGCATAGACCGGGTGGTCGGGCGTGACGGTGATCCGCCGCCCCGACTCCAGGGTTATCCGGAGGAGGTCTCCGGTGTAGCGCTGGCGCATCACGCCGTGGAATGGGCGGAGCGACGCTTCCAGGGTGGTGAAGTCGACGCTCGGGGCCTTCCCGTCGTAGTAGGCGAGTTCCGTGCCGAACGGGTCGATCCGTCGCCCGTTCTTCGCCGCGGTATCGAAGAGATCCCCGATCGCCCTGACGACGATCCTGCCATCGTGGTCGGCGACCGGGACCAGTTCGTCGCCTGCAAGGCACTGGTAGCAGGAGATCCCCTCCCCGGCGCCCCGGTAGCCGGGAATCTGGTTGTCGTAGTAGGGGGTGCCGAACTTGGACGCGAGCTCGAACGTCATCAGGTAGAGGTCGTGGTAGGTGGGAAGGTCGGGGTGTTCCCGGTTGAACTCCTCGTTCTCGGCGAGGAAGTCGGGCTCGATGCTGATCTCGGGCTTCGGGAAGGAGAAGGGCTTGCCCCAGTAGTCTCCCTCGAGCATCACCTCCATCAGCGCCTTGAAGAGGAGCCGGACCTCCCGCTCGAACTCGCCGTAGGTCCGGAGCGGCGCCTGCTCTCCGTCCCAGACCTTGCCGCGGTAGACGCAGGGTTTGTCCTTCCAGAGGGTGGGGACGCCGGGAGAGAGCTGGACCGACGAGAAGACCACCTGGCCGCCCCGGGCGACCATCATCTGGGTCATCTCGTAGACGAACATCTGCATCAGCTGCTTGATCTCCTCGTAGTCCATCCCCTCGAAGAAGGGCGCCATGAACGTCAGGAAGTTGTAGTAGCCCTGGCCGCCGGCGAAGTTCGTCTGCGCGGAGCCGAGCGCCTTGACCGCGTGGAGGACCGCTACCTCGGCCCTTTTTGCCGGGCCGGCGACCGACGCCTTCGTCCCGTTGCCGTCGGGCATCAGGCCGTAGTAGAAGAAGTAGCGCAGGTCCCAGTCCTGGCAGTTGTGGATGAGGAGGCCGTCGGATGCGTAGAACGTATGGCTCTCCTCGCTCCCGTCGCCGTCAATGAAGAGGTCGTAGACGTACTCGCCGGTGGGCTCCGCCGGAGCGACCTCGACGACGGTCTCTTCCCGCGCCATGGTCCGGGTCTCCTTCACCGCAGAGAGGAAACCGTCGATGTGGTCCTGCCGCTCATCGAGGAACGTGGCATACCGGGCAAACGTCTCGATATTCTTTCGCCCGTTGAACTGGAGCCGGTAGAGGGTCCGCCGCTCCGTATCGCCTTCGTAGAGTTCGACGATGTGGGGGGAGATCCCGAGCGTGGTGAGCAGGAGAGCGAGTTCCTGCCGGAGCGCCGGTGACGTGGTGGTATAGTTGACGATGCAGTCCGACTTCTCCGGGCGGTAGTATGCCGAGCCGTCTCCGGTAAAGAGGGCGGAGAGGAACTCGTGAAGGAGGACGTCGTTTACGTGGTAGACGATCCAGGGGAGGCGTTTTCCCGCCGCTCCCTCGGGGATGCCGAAGACGTAGCGGAAGAGGAGGTAGCCTGCCTTCCCGCCGAAGTAGACCTGCAGGGCCCGGTTATGTTCCACCTCGATGCCGTAGATGTTCGTGGTATCGGGCGTGCCGCCGGCAATCGTTGCGTAGGTGTTCAGGGCGGCGCATGCCGCGGCCTGGATGGCGGGGGCCTGGACGTTCTCGGTGATCGCAAGGTTGTACTGCCCGGCCGCCGGGGCGGCGTTGTAGTTGCCTTCGGCGACGAAGAAACCAAGAAGCCGGATGAGTTCCGGTGTCAGCGTGAGAAGGGCGGGCAGTTCGTGCTCGCTCCCGGCAACGCCGATCGTGACCCCGGCATACTCTTCGACCCCGTAGTGGCAAGAGAAGGCGCTAAAGAGAGCAACCGGCATGATCCCGCGCGTATACCACTGCTTCTGGTGCTCGACGCCGAGGGTCTGCGAGATCTCGGCGTATGAAGCGGCCTGCCCGCTCTGCACCACGTGGCTAAAGATCCCTTCGGCACCGCGGACGTAGACGTTCTCGAGGAGGTGGGCCGGCACCGATGCCGGCAGTTCCCGGACGAGATCGATCGCGTCGATCGTCTCCCCGCGGACGGCATCGGTCCTGGATATCCGGTAGAGGGCGTCCCCGGGCCGGACCTCGTCGGCACGGCGGATGACCATACGATCACCGTCCTGCACTGGTATCCGGTGCTCGCCGGTGACCAGCAGCGACCGTCCGCTTGAAGCCCGGATCCGGAGCATCTCGCCCGGGTTCACCCGCCGGCGGGTCACCTTCCTGACCTGCCTCCAGCCCTTCGGGGTGAGCGCAGAGAGGTCCCGTGGGAGCCAATCGTCGCCGTCGATCGGGAGTTCGTCGAGGCGAACACTCCCGGTGCGGTTCTCCATCCGTAGGGGCACAACCGTGCTTCCGTCAATACAGAACGGGCGCGTCCCGAAGTATTCCAGGTCGTGGATGTGGAGATCGCCGCGGAGGTGGTGGTCCGCAAGCTCGGGAGGGAGCTGCAGGAGGTACTGCTCCTTGCTGATCTTGTCCGCCTTCTTCTTGTGCGAGGTCTCGGCGTTCTCCTGGAGGTTGGCGTTGTCGTGGGCCTCAAAGCCCCGCCCGACGTCGATGAGGTGCGCGTCGAAGACCGGGGTTCCCACCCGGGTGCAGACGTTGCGGTAGGACGTAAGCCCGCGTTCGAGGAGCGTCATGTTGACGATCTCGCGGATCAGGGGGCCGGAGAGCGATTGGAGGCCCAGCATCTGGATCTTCTTCTCGACCCGTCGGGCGATATCCTGCGCCGTCTCCTCGTCGGCCCCCTGGTAGCCGTAGAAGGTCTCGACCAGCCGGGTCTCCTCGATGATCTGCCTGACGATCCGGTCCCGGTTCCAGTCGAGGAGGAAGCCACGCGAGGTCCGGACCTTCGGAAAAGTGGGGACAAACTCCCCGAATATGGTCGTTTGCGTCGATTTGCGCGCCAACCTCATGCCCCCGCGATCAGGTCGGCGACAAGGTCTTCCCGGAGCGCGCCGCCGGCAAAGAGATCGCCGGATGTATAGAATGTGTCGTCTTTCTGCAGCACCGGCGCTTCCTGGACGAATACGCCGTTCATCCGGAGTTCTGTCAGCCCCTCGGCGGACGCCATGTCGCACTCGGTAAAGGGGACCCCCCTGGAGGCCAGGAACTCTTTGAGAATCTCGCAGTTCGGGCAAAATTCCAGTGTATAAACGATAAATTGTGCCGTATAGGAAATGATGATTACCCCCAGAATTGGTCGTAATACTTTGACTCCGGAGGGATATATCCTCTGCCATTTTGTGTGAGGGCGCCGTTCATCGCCGGGTGTCCGCTCCGGTATGCCGGTGAGCATTGAAGCGGTGTCTCGTGCCGGGTTCGCATTTCCGCTGCCTGTACGCCCGGTTTTGCCGGGTGCGCCTCTGCCGGACGATCACCATTTTCTAGGGTGAGACGCGATAGTATAGTGATATGGTCAGGACGTTCGTTGCAATCGATCTGACGGAGGAGATCCGCGAGAGAGCCCGGCAGTCCCAGGATATCCTCGCACGGTCCGAGGGCAGGCTCGCCATCGTCGACCCCGCAAACCTCCACATCACGGTCAAATTTCTCGGGGAGGTTGAGCCGGCGCAGATCGAGCCGATCGTCGAGGCGCTCCGGGCCGTCAGGGCCGGTCCCTTCGAGATGACGGTCGGGCATGCGGTCTGTAACCCGCCGCGTCGCCCGCGGGTGATCTGGTGCGACGTCACGGACACCGGCGAGAGCGCCGCCCTCGCCCGGCAGGTGGACGACCTCCTCGCGCCGTTCGGCTTTCCCCGCGAGACCCGCCCCTTCCGCCCCCACGCGACCCTTGCCCGTGTCAAGGAGTTCCACCCCTCACAGTGCAGGGAGGTCGAATGCCTGCCCCCCGAACCGCTCGGCAGGTGCCGGGTGGAGACCATCCGGCTCAAGAAGAGCACGCTCATGCCCCGGGGGCCCATCTACGAGGACCTTGCGGAGGTACCACTTTGAGCCGGTGCCCCTGCGAGGAGGAGGTGCTCGGACGGATCCGCCCCACGCCCGAGGAGCGGGCCTACGTCCGGGCGATGGGAGAGCGCCTGATCGAGGCGGTGGAGCGGTCGGGAATGGCAAAGGCGATGATGGTGGGTTCGGTCGCCCGCGACACCTTCGTCCGGGGCGACCGGGATCTCGACGTCTTCATGCTCTTCGACCCCGCGCTCTCCCGCGAGGACCTCCAGGAACAGGGCCTCTCTCTCGCCCGCCGGATCGCGGAGGAGTTCGGTGCGACCTGGCGCGAGAAGTACGCGGAGCACCCCTACCTCAACGCGACGATCAACTCGCTCGATATCGATCTCGTCCCCTGCTATGCCGTAGCGAGCGCCACCGAGATCAAGAGCGCCGTGGACAGGACGCCGTTTCACACCCGCTACATTCTCGCGCACATCGGCGGCTACGCCGACGACGTCCTCCTCTGCAAGCAGTTTGCAAAGGCAGGCGGGGTTTACGGGTCGGACCACATGACCGAGGGGTTCTCCGGCTACCTCTGCGAGATCCTGACGATCCATTACGGCGGGTTTCACGCGCTCATCGAGGCAGCCGCCCGCTGGAAGCCGGGAGAGACGATCGATATCGAGCGGCACGGGACGAAGCAGTTCGAGGACCCGCTCGTCGTCATCGACCCGGTCGACCCGGAGAGGAACGTGGCGGCGGCGCTCTCGCTCTCGCGGATGTTCGAGTTCGTCGAGCTCGCCCGCGGCTACCTTGCGGAGCCGTCGCTGACGTTCTTCTGCCGGCCGAACTCCCCGCCGCTCACCGGTGAGGTCTTCTCCCGCCTCCTCTCCGCGCGGGGGACGCATCTCTACTCCATGACCTTCGCGACGCCGGACTACACGCCCGACACGGTGGTGCCCCAGCTCCGGAAATCCGCTGAGTCGGTCCGGGAACTCCTGGAGCGGAGCGGATTTTCGGCCAACCGCATCGATGTTTGTATGGGAAAGGAGCGGTGCGTGATCCTCTTCGAGTTGATGGCCGGGGAGGTTCCTGTGATGCGCCGGCATATCGGGCCGCCGGTCTGGTCACGGGAGAACGCGGAGAAGTTCCTTGCGAAGTATGTCCAGGAGGAGGTCTTCGCCGGTCCCTACGTCGAGGACGGCCGCTACGTGGTGGAGATCGCCCGCCCGTTCACCCGCGCTGTCGACCTCCTCCGGTCAAAGGCGCTCTTCGACGTCGCGCTCGGCAAGCACGTCCGCCGCTCGATGAAGCAGGGCTGGACAGTGAAGATCGGTGCGGAGTGCTGGGACGAGGAGTTTGCCGGGTTCCTCTCGGCATTCCTGGAACGGTCGTCGCCGCTTGCGCGGATCAAGAGGGTGACGGGGAGGTAGGAGGGCAGGATCGCACGGGGGATTAATTCGACCCAATCCCGCTCCTCTCGCAATTCCGATTGGTATATCCCTTCGGAATACGATTCTCCTGGTATGAGCACAGCGAAATACGTGAGGCTCATCGGTTTCGGCATCCTCACCTGGCTCACCCCCTTCCTCATCTCGGTCCCCTTCTATTCGGCCGAGGGGGAGCCGCTCTACGACATCTTCCTGATAAAATCGGTCCTGCTGGTCTTCTCCGCCGCGCTCGGCACCTTCCTCATCCTGGTCTACTTCAGGGGCGTGCATGCCCGGTTCGTCCGGGAAGGCGCCCTGCTCGGCGGCGTGTGGCTCCTGATCAACTGGGCGCTCGACGCCGTCATCCTTCTGCCCCTCTCGGGGATGGACGCCGGCACCTACATGGCCCAGATCGGGCTGCGATACCTCATCATCCCGATCACTGCAACCGGGATCGGGTATGCAGCAGAGCAGGCCGTGCAGGGAACGGGGTAACTCTCCCTGCCTCTCCTTATGCGAGAGGGTCGAGGCCGGAACGGCGCGATCGCGGAGTGATCGATCTACCTGATCCGGGCATGGTTCGGACTAAAAGACCCTACATACCTGGGCGCGTGAGGGAGGAACGGTCGCCTTGTAGTATGTTTCGAAACCGTTGTTGATGATCGTGGCACCCTTGGGGGCCTGAACGGCTACAAGACCTGCAGTTAAAATGTCCACACTGGACCCCATAGCATTGAGTAAACAGAGGAATGCCGTGTAGCCGTTGAGCCAGCCAGGGATTGAAAGGATATACGGCAGCATCACCGAGAGTACCAGGTAGGGCATGACGGAGATGATGAGAAACCGCCCTTTTCTGATCTCCTCGGTGGTAAAGACAAATCCGAATACTCCATTGATCCCCCAGAAGACGTTATCTGAGGTTAGGGCGTTCGGGATGAACACGGCGTGAATACCTTCATGAAGGCCCATTAACAGGGGGATCGCCAGGATAAAGAACAGGGTAGAGAGATCGAAAGAGATCGTGAACGAGAACTGCTGGCCGTCTCCTACGAAAGCATAGAGTGAAGGATCTAACCCGTACGTAATCGCCAGCGTGATCGCCCCGAGCATGAAGGCAAACGGCAGTGACAGCAACGTTGCAGCCGGGAGATTTGTGGGCTCTTTGATCCGTTTCCACCCGCTGGAGAGTAGTTGTCTCCTCAATCCCTCATCTGCAGGGGGAATCTTCTTTGCAAATCTCATACGGTATCCGCTTCTATCTGTGAGCTCTTGCCTGCTGCCGATCGCTCTCCGACGACGCACCGGGCGGGATCTCTTCGAATCTCCGGGACCGGGGTATCCGGATCGTCAAAAAAAAGAGTTATTCAGCCCGGCGCTCTGCCTTCTTCGCAGCCAGACGCTCGACAGCGGCGAGGTCGACACTGCCGCCGGTCGAGAGTTTGCCCTGCCAGACCGCCCGGTCGACGAACCCCTTGCCGATATCGTTCCTGATGACGAGCGTCGTGTAGCCATCCGGCGACCCGACGGCCCCGGCCGAGACATCCGCGCTCAGTGCCGTGAAGTCGGTGCAGACGTGGCACCCGGGCCGAACGGACCCTTCGAGGTCGGCGAGCGGGATGGAGATCTGCCGCTCGTCCTGCAGGTAGACGTCCATTTTACCCTTGATGTCCAGGCGACGGATCTCCCAGGGCTCGATCTTGCGATCGGACTGCAGCCTTCCCTCGACCAGTTTCGCGTAGTCGAAGGTCTCCGTGCAGAAGAGGCCGATTACGAGCCGGATCGCCTTCGCGTAGGGCCGGAGGAGTTCGTGGTCGCTCGTCCGGATCATCTGCGTCGCCCGTGCCACACAGGGCACGCCGACGACGGCGATCCGCCGGTACTTCCGGGTGACCACTGCCTCCTTTAAGGAGGCAAGCAGCGGCACCCACCAGGAGTAGCGGCTCCCGGCGTGCTGGACGAGCGCCTCTGAGGAGGTGATCACCGCTGAGGACGGCTTCATCGTCCAGGGGTCTCTCGTCACCGTGACGACCGCGTCGATCAACCCCTCATCGAGGGCATTGACCAGAATTGCCGTCACCGCGCCGCCGCTCTGCTTCCGCTCAACCGGGAATACCGACCGGGCCGCAACGATCTCCTGGTATGGCCCGAGCATCTTCCCCTGCCCCGCAAGGTTGACCCGGGGACAGGCCGCGTAGCATGCCCCGCAGGGCACGCTGTCGTTCTCAGCCTTGCAGTAACCAATGTTCACCGGCGCATCGGTGTTCCCCGGGGCGAACCGGAGGGCATCCGCCGGACAGACTGCCACGCAGGCCCCGCACCCGGAGCAGAGGCCCGTAGCCCAGACCTCGGCGTCCAGGCCTTTGTAAGTCTTCATCTCCATGCCTATCACTCCCACGTATACTTCCCGGCAAAGGGCCGTGCGCTCGCAGGGACGATCCGGGTGTAATCCGCGTTGACCAGCGGTTCGGGATCGAACCCGAAGTCTTCTGCAAATTCCCGGAGCACCGGGACAATCCGTGCGCGGTCCTCATCGGTGAGCGGCACCTTCTTTGCCCCTGCGGCGAGGCAGGTGTCGTCCACGTCCCCGCGGACGACGATCTCCCCGCCGTGGATCCCGCTCCCGATCTCGCGGGCTTTCATGACCCCGTCGAGACCGAGGACAATCAGGAGGCCGCCAGCCATGTACTCGCCGAGGAACATCTGCGCGGACCCCCCGACGACCAGTATGGGGCGCTGCGTCTCGTACTGCTTCATGTGGATGCCGCCCCGGTAGCCGATGTCCCCGCGGACGAAGACCTTGCCACCCCGCATGCTGTGCGCCACCGCATCGCCGGCGCTCCCATGGATCACTACCTTCCCGGAATCCATCGTGTTGCCGGGCGCGTGCTCCGCGTTCCCGTGGACGACGACGGTCGGCCCGCTCATGAACATGGCGAGGTCGCCGCCCGCAACACCGTGAACGCAGATAGTGGCGTTCCCGCGGAGACCGTCGCCGATGAACCGCTGGCCGAGGACGTTGTTGACGACGACCTCGTCGGCGCCGTCCTTCAGGGCCTCGCGGATCTGCTGGTTTAAGGAAGTGCAGTCCACTCCCTTCGCATCGATTGTGATCTGTTTTGCCATTCTGCTCACGCTCCTATCGGCTTGACGTCGAGGACGTCAAGAAGGCCCGCATCAAGCATATACCCGCGAAGCCGGTCGCGGTTGCCCCGCAGGCTCTCGATGCTGGTGATCCCGGCCGCACCCATCAGCTCGGTGATCTCGAGCGTCCAGGCGTGGATCAGGTTTGCGACCTGCTTTGAGGCCACGTCGGGGTTCAGGCGGTCCACGAGATCCTGGCGCTGGGTGGCGATCCCCCAGGGGCAGAGGCCCTGGTAACAGTTCCCGCAGACCCGGCAGCCCATCGCCGCGAGGGCTGCGGTGGCGATGTAGACCGCGTCCGCACCGAGGGCGATCGCCTTCATGACGTCCGCGCTCTCGCGGATGCTGCCGCAGGCGATAAGGGAGACCTCATTCCTGAGCCCCTGCTTGCGGAGTTCCTTATCGGCGGTTGCGATGGCAACCTCGATCGGGATGCCGACGTGGTCGCGGAAGACCCGCGGCGCAGCACCCGTGCCGCCCCGGAATCCATCGATAGCGATGGCGTCCACCCCGGAACGGGCAACGGCCGCCACGTTCTCGGCGTTGTTGTTGACGGCTGCAATCTTGGCGAAGATCGGCTTCTTCCAACCCGTCGCCTCCTTGACGGACCGGACGAGCTGGGGAAGGTCCTCGATGCCGTAGATGTCATGGTGCGGCGCAGGGCTGATGGCGTCGCTCCCCTGCGGGATCATCCTTGTTCTGGAGACATCCGCACTGACCTTCTCGCCGGTGAGGTGCCCGCCGATGCCCGGTTTTGCGCCCTGGCCGAGTTTGAGCTCGATGGCGGCGCCACGCTCCAGGTAATCGATATTCACACCGAACCGCCCGGAGGCGACCTGAACGATCACGCGGTCCTGGTAGGGGTAGAGACCCGGATGCAGGCCGCCTTCCCCGGTGCCCATGAACGTCCCTACCTCTTGTGCCGCCCGGGCCATTGCCAGATGGGCGTTGAGGCTGATCGCACCGTAACTCATGTGACCGAGCAGGATCGGCGTCTCGATCATGAGGTTCGGGGTGAGTTCCGTGGCGAGTTCGACGTCCCCGTTCGCCTTCTGCCGGAAGTCCAGCTTCGACGGCTTCTTCCCGAGGTAGGTCCGGAGCTCGACCGGCTCGCGGAGCGGGTCGGTGGGAGGCGTGGTGACCTGGCAGGCGTCCAGCATCAGGCGATCGAATATGACCGGGAGGTTCGCGACGCTGCCCATCCCGGCGAGGATGATCTTCCCCGTCCGGGCCTGGTTGTAGATCGACTCCCTGACCTGCTGGTTCCACACCGGGTGGCTCCGGTAGTCACAGGGGTGCTCTGCGAGCATGATGGCGTCCCGGGGACAGTAGGTGATGCACCGGTGACAGGCGGTGCACTTCCGGGAGTTGATCAGGATCTTATCGCCGTCCTGCCGGAAGACACCATAGGAACAGTTATCGACGCATCGCCCGCACTCCATGCACTGGTCGCGGTCGATCGTGACCCGGTACCGGAGCGGCATGCTGCCAAGGTTGCAGTCACTCATGGGGCAACCCTCCCGATCACCGGCTCACCCGCAGCCGGCCTCGTGATCGACTCGACTTCCGGCTCCATGGTCCGGATCGCCGACTCTTCGCTTGCGATAAAGAGGCGGTCGGCGCACTCCCCGACGACCATCGGCCGGAGTTTGCCCCGGTCGGTGAACCCAACCATCATGTCGGGGCTCGCGGCCACGACAGTGAACGGTCCGTTCATCGTCGCCGCGCCGTAGGCGAACCGGAGAGCGCGGTTCAGCTTCTGCTCGGCCTCAGGCATCCGGTCGATCTCCTCCCAGTAGGGCGGCGCGAGGGCCCGGATGGCGAGGTTGATATCGAGGCCGTGTCGTCGCACCAGAAGGTCGATTAAGTAGGTGATGACCTCGCTGTCGGTGGAAGTCGTGCAGTTGTAGCCGAAACTTTCGACGTAGCGCCGGTTGGTCCCGTAGGTGGTGGTCTTACCGTTCTCCACGACGCTCCAGTCGTGCAGGTTGAACGGGTCGGGCCGCTCCCACTTCTCCGGGCTCGCCGTCGCGTAGCGGTTGTGCGCGAGCCAGAGGTAGCCCTCGTAGTCCTCGATCCGGTAGTAGTCAGCCACGACCTCGGGCCACGCGCCGGATCCTCCGGCCTTGAAGACCCCGACGTTCTTGCCGGAGGAGACGACCTCGGCACCGTTTACGCACCCGTTGATCTGCATCACGAGGTTCGTGACGACGTCCTTCTCGGGCGATGCGCTTCCCGGCGCGAGGGAGGCGTCCGGCCTGAAGAAGTAGCGCCAGGGAGTGCAGGCCGTCCGGAGGTTTTGCTGGTTGCAGGTCGGGATCGCCTCGTCGTGCTCGATCGCCCCCCACTGCTCCAGTGTTGCGTCGACGACCGCTTTGCTCTCGCAGGTATTGTCGAGGAAGACATGGAGCGCGTAACAGTCCCGGTAGTCGGGATAGATGCCGTAGGCAACATACCCCGCCCCCTCGCCGCTGCCGCGCTCGTTCATCATGGAGAGGGCCTGCCGGATACCGGAACCGTCCATCACCTGGCGCCTCTTATCCATTACACCAAATATGCCGCACATGGTTACCACGGTAAGCAACGTTCTGTTGCTGTGTTTTAGAACTCTGCTCGGGTATATTGGTGTCAATAGGTATTTATTTCATCGGAAAGAAGTAGACTTCCACATGTCCCGTGATGCCACTTCTGCGATGCTTGAGCGCATCGAAAAGGATAATGTCAAATTCCTTCGGCTGCAGTTCACCGATCTCCTGGGCATGCCCAAGAACGTCGCTATCCCTGTGAAACAGGCGGAAAAGGCGCTGACCGGTGGTATCGGGTTTGACGGGTCGTCGATCGAGGGGTTTGTCCGGATCGAGGAGTCCGATATGGTGCTCAAACCCGATCTCTCCACCTACACTCTCCTGCCCTGGCGTTTCCAGGAGAACGCGGAGGCGCGCTTCGTCTGCGATGTCTACATGGCCAGCGGCCGGCCGTTCGAGGGCGACCCGCGTTACGTCCTCCGGCGGGTGATGGAGGACGCGGCGAAGGACGGCTACGTCTTCAACACCGGGCCGGAACTGGAGTTCTTCCTCTTCCGGATGCTCGACGGCCGGCCGACGACGCAGTTCCAGGACGTCGGCGGCTACTTCGACCTCGCCCCCACCGACCTTGCCGAGGACGTCCGGCGCGAGATCATCATTGCCCTCACGGAGATGGGGTTCGAGATCGAGGCGTCCCACCACGAGGTCGCCGAGAGCCAGCACGAGATCGACTTCAAGTACAGCGACGCCCTCCACACCGCCGACAACGTCATCACTTTCAAGTTCGCGGTCAAGACGATGGCGCTGATGCGCGGCCTGCACGCATCCTTCATGGCGAAGCCGATCTACGGCATCTGCGGGAGCGGGATGCACACCAACTGCTCGCTCGCAAAAGACGGGGCGAACGCGTTCTACGACCCCGACACATCCCTGCAGCTCTCCGAGACCTGCATGCACTTCATCGGGGGGCTGCTCAAACACGCCCGGGCCATTACCCGGGTCGCGAACCCGACGATCAACTCCTATAAGCGGCTCGTCCCCGGCTACGAGGCGCCCTGCTATGTCAGCTGGAGCGCCGGCAACCGTTCGGCCCTGGTCCGGGTCCCGACACCGCGCGGGAACAGCACCCGGGTCGAGTTCCGCAGCCCCGACCCCACCTGCAACCCCTACCTCGCCTTCGCCGCGATGCTCACCGCCGGGATGGAGGGCGTCCGGGAGAAGATCGAGCCCCCGGCCGGGGTCGACAGAAACATCTACCATATGACAACCGATGACCGGCGGTGTGCCGGGATCGAGACGCTGCCCGCCGACCTTGCCGAGGCCCACCAGGCCCTGCTCGCCGACGACCTCATCTGCCGGGCGCTCGGTTCCCACGTCGTCGAGGCGCTCACGAACGTCGCACAGGCCGAATGGGATGCCTATCGGACGACAGTCCACCCCTGGGAACTTGAGCGGTACCTGGCGACGTATTGAAACTCTTTTTTTTCGGAACCGTTGGGAGGATAGAGCCTCACGCGAAGAACGCGAAGGACGATGGATGGAACATCCGGAGTTTGAGTAATCGTCAGGTTGCGAAGGGAAATCGATGTTTTGTCCCCTGAGGACGGCCTCAAACATTTTAGCAAAGTGCGGCTGCCGGGTCAGTCCGATCCGAGCAGCGTTTTTCCCAGGTTCATGCCGTTGCTTCTTTTTCGTAGAACGGTGATGGGATTGTAGGATAAGCACGGTATATATGACGGTATACATCGTCCGCTCTGGCCTCTACGTCGTCTTCAGTGTAGTGATCTACAGGTAGGCCCGTTGAGTCGCTCCACAAGAAATCACGGATGGCAAGCCGTACGGCGTCGCGGGTGGCTTCCTTGTCGCGCCAGTGATCGATGCGAAGTTTCTCTGCTTTGAGGGTTTTGAGCAGTTCGACGGCCACGTTCTTGATGCGCTGGATCTCAGTGGGCGAGAGATCCGGCCTCGTTAAGAGGTCGAAGATGGCCAGTGACTCCTCGTCAAGCCCTTCACGAAAAGCCCGGCTTTCTTCCTCTCCCATCTGGTTTATGAACTGCACCAGGGCCTCGAATGTCTTCTCGATGGTGACTCGATCTTTCTCCCGGTTGTATCCGGCTACGATCTTTTCGTAGTGTCGTTGAAGATCCGTGCGTAACGGGTTCTGCTGCAGGAGTCGCAGGAGTCGTTTATCGATGGCCTGTTTGAGATCCTGTACGAGTGTGCGTTTTGCCGGGCTCCGTTCGAACTCCTGCCGGAGCCGGTCGAAATCGATCTTGCTGATGTCGTACGGTGCGGTCTCTTCAGTAACGCTATCCGACCGGGTTTCAATCGCTTCATCGACCACCTCGTGCAGCCGGCGAATGATCTCGGAGACATCCGCCCTGTCGCGGTCCTGTTGCAGGCTCCGGTAAACGATGGTGATTGCGTCGTGATCCCTTCGATGAGCGTTGATCCCCTCTACGTTGATGCATGCCTTGAACTTCGTGAAGACCGCCCGGCACATGATTTCGAATCGTTTGCGCGTCTTGTCGTTCTCATTGACCGCTTCCTTGGCGGCAAGGATGGCTGCGTTCCGCGCAAAGCCCGTCCATGAGATGATGTTGTCGAGTGATGCGCCGCGTTCGGCGAGAAACGTCCGGACAAGCCCGGTCGCCTCGCTGAGATCGGCCAGCAGTTCTCCGTCGGGCCTCGCGGGTTCGATCTCTCTTCCCTCCCCGGTTCCTGCAAATGTTGCCAGGGCTTTGCGCAGATTCTTGAGGATGCCGCAGTAGTCCACGATCAGGCCGTTGTTCTTGCCCTCGTTCACGCGGTTGGCCCGGGCGATGGCCTGCATCAGCGTGTGCGCCTTGAGCGGCTTATCGAGATACAGCGTGGAGAGGCTCGGGACGTCGAATCCAGTCAGCCACATCGCGCAGACGATCGCGATCCGGAACGGGTGCTCTCCTTCCTTGAAGGCATCGTCGAGTGCCATTCTCTGCATGTTGCGAAACTGTGGCCGCTTTCGCATGAACTCCGGCAGGTCGATCCCGTCCTTGATCAGACGGCGATGCGGTGTGATGTCCAGGTCCCACCTGCGGAACGTATCTACCTCGCCCTGCTCTTCGCTTATCACGACCGCCATGCGGGTCTCGCGCATCCATTCGATCTGCCGCCGCAGATAGATCTCCTCCTGCTCGTCGGCTGTCTGGGCGATCTCGGTCTCCAGATCGGCGATGCGTTTCTTCCAGTAGGTGCTGATAAGGCCGTGCATCCGAACGCAGGTCACCTTGTCGATGCAGACCAGCATCGCCTTGCCGGTTTCCCAGGCCGTCGAATAGTGCTTGACGAAGTCGCGGGCTACCTGGTCGAGCCTTCTCTCGGCGGTGATGATGTGGTAGTCGCGCTTGAGTTCCCGCTCCAGCCGCTGCTCCACGTCGATGTCATTCATCTCCAGTTCTTCGAGCACCCCGGCGATCCGCTCGTTCAGGTCGCCTACGGTCACGCCGAGTTTGTCGCCCCGGGCGTCGTAATACAGCGGAACCGTGGCTTTATCGTCGACTGCACGCTGGAAGTCATACGTCGAGACATAGTCTCCGAAGACCCGCCGCGTGATCTCGTCGTCTTTCATCAGCGGGGTCCCCGTGAACCCGATGTAACTGGCATTGGGGAGGGCGTTGCGCATGTTCAGCGCCAGGGTCCCGTACTGCGTCCGGTGCGCCTCGTCCGTGATGACGATGACGTCGTCCCGCGGGCTGTAGGGCTGCTCCGGTTCGACTTCCCGGTTGAACTTCTGAACGAGCGAGAAGATGTACGACTTGTGCTCCGCGAGCAGGCGGCTGAGGTGGTCGCCGCTCGCCGCCCGGCAGGGGTCGCGGTCGTTATCCACAACGCCGCACCTGGCAAACGTCTTGTAGATCTGCGTATCCAGGTCGTCGCGGTCGGTCAGCACGAGGAACGTGTAGTTCCCGCCGAGTTTGCGGTGAACCTTCCGCGTGAGCATCACCATCGAGTAACTCTTGCCCGCCCCCTGGGTGTGCCAGAAGACGCCGAGTTTGCCCTGGCGGTTCTTGCGGTCCTTTACCGCCTCGATGGCGCGGTTGACGCCGAGGAACTGGTGGTTGCGGGCGAGAATCTTCTTCGGCTCGCCGAGGGGATCGTCGAAGAGGATGAAGTTCTCGAAGAGGTCCATGAAGTTCTTCTTCTCGCAGACCCCCTTGAGCAGGGTCTCCATCTCCACCACGCCCGGTTCGTCTTCTGCAAGGCGTTTCCACTCGTGAAAGTGCTCAAAGCGGCTGGTCACCGAACCGATCTTCGCGTCCACGCCGTTTGCGAGCACGACGAAGGCGTTGTGGTGGAAGAGGTGCGGCACCGTGTCCTTGTAGTCCTTGAAGTTCTGCTCGTAGGCCGCCCGGATATCCCGGTGGACGTTCTTCAACTCCATGAAGAGCAGCGGCAGGCCGTTGACGAACCCGACGATGTCGGCCCGCCGGCGATAGAGGTCACCCCGGACCCAGAACTCCCGCACGCAGAGGAAGTGGTTCTTCTCGGGTTCGGCGAAGTCGAAGACCCGGAGGCGCTGCCGCACCCGCTCGCCCCTGTCGTTACGGAACGTGACCTGGACACCGTCGCGGACGAGGTCGTACTTCTCGCGGTTCGTCGCCGCCATCGACTGTGTGCCCGATGTCGCGATGATCTGCCGGACGGCGTCGTCGTAGGCCTCGCGGGGGAGGCCGGGGTTCAGCTCGACCAGTTTTTCCCGGAGGTAGCGCGTCAGGACGACTTCCCGGTCGGATGAGCGGCCGAGGAGGCTCTCCGGCCCGAAGTCTTCGTTGTTGTAGGCGTACACCGAGTCCCACCCGAGGTGCTGCTCTAGGTATTCGGCCGTGGTCTGCTGGACGAGGGTGTCCTCGGTGTAAGCGCCAGTGGTCACCTGTCGAACCTCTGCTTGATGTAGTCCTGAGTCTCGCTCGCCTTCAACTCGGTCGTGGAAGGGCCGGTACGCACATAGAAGCGCTCGTGTTCGCCATCCTTCACGAAAACAGCGACCGGTGACTTCTGGCAGCGTATGACCATCACGCGTTCTCCGTCATAATCCTCAAAGTGCATGTGCATGGCTGTCAAGGCCTGCGGGCTGATTCGTGCCTTGACGATGTTGACAAGGTGCAGACTCATCTTGTCTTCGCTTGGGAACCCATCGGCTCCAAGGCCCAGCGGTGTACCATCGTCAAGCACGCCGATGACTAGTGTGCCTCCGCCAGTATTCAGGAAACCCGCCAATGTCTTCAGCACCGCCATCTCCATCCGCGTGTCCGTTGCACCGGTATGCAGGTTGGTGCGCAGGGTTGCCTTGAACTCTACTGATTCTGATTCGCCGTAATCGATTATAAAGGACAGATCAAACGCCTCTGTCTTGGGTTTCGACTCATTTCCAACGACCAGCCTCTGATAACCCTCGCGAATGATCTGCGCCATCAGTTCTCGCCGTTGTTCAAGAAACGTATGATAATCCATCTGCTCCCAGTTCTCCGGCAGGGCATGGTAATGATACATATCTGCCAGTTCGGGATGGGTAAAGCGTGCCCTCAACTGCGGGAGGTAGCCCGCCGGGGCCCGATCTGCTATTTTATTGTTATCTCCCCATTCGACGTAGGCATAGTTGGCGATCTGATTGGTCTCGCGCGTATCTGTGACGTTCAGGGTAGCCAGATAACCTTTTGGATAAAGGTGATGCCGTTCGACGGCCGAGCGACTCGCATGGGTAGCCGGATCCAATAGGTCCCCTACTCGAGCATTGGAGAACAATGCCCGAGCGTCAAGCAGGACCTGGGCGGCGTAGTATCCAAACAGTGACGGACTGCGCGGTGATGATGTCGCCAGGTCGTTTGGCAGTGTAGTGGCCCAGAAGTCGTTGGTCAGGGAAATGTCGCAGATGTTCTGAAGGCGGCTGACGAACATCTCAGGGCTGTCTACATCCCGCAGTCGGGCCAAGTCGGATTCCAGCGCTGACTCCGGCGATCCCGTGTACCGCCCGGTCACCGCTGACATAAAGAACCACTGCGCGATCGTCTTGCGAAGGGTAAACTCCTCAACCCCGATCTCCGTGCGGCCAATCAAGTACAGGATGTATGAGAACAGCAGGTTGTTCTGAGAACTGATCATCTTGTCGCTACGGAAACCCGCAAGCCGGATGCAGTTCAAAAAATCATGCCAGTACTGGATATTGAGTACACGTGATTGAGCGTCTTTGAGCCTGTCAAACTGTTCTATCCGACGTTCGTCGCTGAACCGCTCTGTCTCCAGATCCTTCCCCCGCAGGATAGAGTATACATACTGCAAACGTGCACGTTTGAACGCCACCCCGACACTGACACGCAGCAACTGGGCCGGGTCCGGCTCGATGAAGTAGTTGAACGGTGAAGCCGTGCCCCTGGTGGGCTGACGCGCTTCACGGCAGAAGCGCTCCAGTTCAGCCCGCCCCTCGTCCCAGAACACGGACATCAGTGTCAAGATGAAATCGGCCTGGTTGAGCGGAGTGCCCTTGCTATTGATGCGCACAAAAACGTCTGAGACATCTTCTTCGGAGATATCCGCCGCTAATTCCAATGCTGTGAAAGGGAAGGTCGTCAATGACTGCAACTTTGAGATGGCCTTTTTGATGCGCTTGGTTTCTTCTTCCGTCACCTCGCGCGAGGTTCGCAGTCCTTCAAGGTAGTCATCGACCACCTCGAAGATGTCGGTGTCATTGCTCCATATTCGTGAGATGTCCGGGATAAACGCTTTATCCCGCCGGATAGCCGCATCAACGACCTCAAACCGCTCTTCCAGCGGGTTGAAGGCGATGCAGATCTGCTCACTGTCATAGTTTTCTCTGACAACGGGCACACCTTTGACCACCGCATAGAGCGAGGTGAGCCGCTGTTGACCGTCCACGATCACCAACCGCGGCGGTTTTTGCTTGACATCCGTCCCGATAGGCCGGTCATCGGCTAGACCACTGCGCCACAGCAGCAGATATCCCACGGGGTAGCCACGGTACATGGAATCAAAGAGATCTCGTACCTTCGCATTTTTCCATACAAACGGCCGCTGAATATCAGGCAGGCCGATCTCGCCGAGTTCAATGTACTTGACCAGCGAGTTGAGGTCATAGTCAACTTTAGTGAAGACGGTTTCACTCATACAGCAATCTCTCCGTTCATCAGGCGGGGGAGGAGAAGGTCGCGGGCCTGCGCGAGCAGTTTCATCTCCTCTTCTAATACTGAAATGAACTTGTAAATTGGCTCTGCCTTTTCATTGAAGAGTTCTAGCATCTGTTTTGGTGGAACAAGCACTATCGCTCGTTCAAAATCTTCTGGTCGTACCGCCGGATAACTTGCTCCTGTAGTATGGTTTACAAGGTGTCCGACGAACTCATCCGTTGTGACAAATAAGTACAGGTACGTAAAAGGAACGGTTATGGGCGATATTACCGTGAATCCTGTCGAAAAAACATCGTTCTCTTCGGGATCGGGGATCAATGCAAAAGCACGAAGATTTGGTCTAACATTGGACCAGATTATATCCCCTGGCCTTGCTTTCCTGCGTGCCCGTCCTGGAGCTTCAGAGGACGGCATTGTGTTCTTGTTAATTATCCGACCTTGTTTTACCGACGATATGTCGATGTAATTAATTATATCAGGTAATGCACTAGCCTTATAACTCTCGACATTTGTTGCAGCGATCTCCACCAGTGTCTTCTTCTCCCACCCCTCCGGCACGCCGTCTTTGATCGCAACATGCTCGTGGCCGGGGAAACGGAGGTTGACAAACCATTCCCGGTAGAGCAGCCGCGCCGCCTCTTCCAGCAGCTGAATCCGCCGTCGGTTGTTCTCGATGAGGTCGTCGTAGGCGGAAAGCACTTCCACGATTCGTTCCTGGATCTGATACTCCGGCAGCAGGATGTCCAGCCTGTGAATATGATTCCGGTTCAGTGTGGGATTTGAGTTCCCTACGTCGTAACGCTCAAGTCCCAACGTTTGCAGGAAGTAAAAGACAAATCGTGGGAGATTGCCCTTGAAGTCTCTGCTCCATAGTGTCGTATCGTGCGGCCAGTAAGGCCCATCAACATAATGGACTGTCCCAAGCGATCCTTTACGACCTATTACCACTCCTGGCCCGTCCACCTTTGCCTCGGAATGGTAACTATTCACACCAGAAGACGACACCACAGGAATGTTGCCCGGCTTCTGTTCCGCCTTTGTGATATCATATCCACGCTGGAAGAAGACGAGGTCCTGCAGGATTGCCGACTGCCATCCTGGTCGACGCCTCGGGGCTGTACTCATACCTTCACCCCTTCACAGTTCTCCCTGCCCATTGCCGCCAGTTGCACCCTCCTGTCAAACCAACCACCCCTCATTCCCCATCCTCCAGCAGCCTCGCAATCTCCTCCGGGCCGGGGAGCTGGTCCCGGAGTTCCCGGGGCAGTTCCCTGACCGTCCGGTAGGTGGCGACGCCGATGGGCGAGGTGGAGGACTGCAGGGCGTACTCGACGATGGTGCGGTTCTTCTCCTTGCAGAGGATGATGCCGATGGAAGGGTTCTCGCCCTCCTCACGGACCCGGTGGTCGAGGGCGGCCAGGTAGAACTGCATCTTGCCGACGAACTCGGGCTGGAACTCTCCGATCTTCAGTTCGATGGCCACCAGGCAGCGGAGCCGCCGGTGGAACAGCAGCAGATCGATGAAGTACTCCCTGTCCTCGACCTCCAACCGGAACTGGCTTCCGACGAACGCAAACAGCCCGCCCATGGCCCGCAGGAAGTCTTCGACCCGGCCAATGAGGGCACGCTCCAGCTCGCGCTCGGAGTGCTCCTCTCCGAGTTCCAGGAAATCGAAGGTGTACTCATCCCTGACCGCGAGTTTTGCCTGCGCCCGCAGTTCCGGCGTGAGCGCCTTATCGAAGTTGGTCTGGCCGAGGAGCGTCTTTTCGTAACTCCTGTTCTCGATCTGGTGGACGAGCACGCTCCTTGACCAGCCGAACTTGCGGGTCATGCGGATGTAGAACTCGCGCTCCAGTGGGTCTTTACACCGCGACATGATGACGAGGTTGTGGCTCCAGCTGATTTCTCCAACCAGTGGTTGGAGTTTTTCGTTGTCGTGGTATTCCTGGTAGAACTGCCGCATATACCAGAGGTTCTGGACTGAAAAGCCTTTGATCCCGGGAAACTCCAGCTGAAGGTCGTCTGACAGCCGTTCGACTACCGACCTGCCCCACCCTTCGTACTCCTGCCTCTGGGCAATCATCCTGCCGATATCCCAGTACAGGCCGATCAGTTCCTTGTTGACCGCCCTGAGCGCCTGGTACTGGCCGGCACGAATGCGCTCTTTGACTTCGAGAAGCAGCGAGCCGTAGTCCTCCGGCAGGTTCGAAGCCGTCATATCTCCAGTTCCTCGAAGTTCTTCTTGATCGTCGCCGCCAGCCGCACCGCTTCGGTGTTGAGGTCTTCCAGTTCCACGTGGATCTCGCGGAGCGCCTCCTCGAAGTCGAAGTTCTCGTCCTCCTCCTCGGGGGCGACGCCCACGTAACGGCCGGGTGTCAGCGACCAGTCGTTAGCCTCGATCTCCGCCCGGTCCACCAGTTTGACCAGCCCTGCGACATCACAGAGTTTCGCTTCGGGGAACCGTTCGGTCAGCCAGTGCGCCTGCCGCCAGAAGTAGCGCACCTGTTTGAGCTGCTCGACGGCCACCTGCCGGGCCTCGTCGGCAGCTTTCCGGGCGCGGGCGAGCTCGCGGCCTACCCACGCGTCGCTGTCCCGGGCGTTGCACTCGTTCTCGCAGGTCTCGATGAGGCGGCAGGCGAGTTTATAGAGGAGATCGCTCTGCTTGATCAGGTCGCGGCTGCACCCGGCCAGCGGAGCGAGACGGTCGACCGCCTTCTTGAGCTCGCCGTTGGTGGTCTTCTGCCCCTGCCACGCCGTCCGCTGCCTGGAGACCGCTTTTTGGAACCTCTCCACGTCGCCCTTGAACACAGGCATCGCATCTTCGAGTTCCTTGAGTGCCCCGGCGTGGGGGGCGTCGCCGGGAAGGGTCGAGAGGAACGGCCCAACCGCCTCTCGCAGTGCATCCAGAGAGGTAATGAAAGACGGGAGCGGCTCGATCTCTTCGCCGTCATCGTCCCTGGCAGTGAAACACCCCTCCCCTTCATCCAGCATGCGCCGGCAGTAGCCTGCCACGAGATTGAGGTATTTCTCGGTTTGGCCGCGATAGAGCCAGACGATCGCGAGGAGGTTCTGCTCCTGCTCAGGGGAAAAGTCGTAGATCTTGCGGGTGACCTTGCGGTAGATGTTCCGCGCGTCGATCATCAGCACCGCATCACGATACTCCTCGGGCTTGTCGCGGTTGAGGAACCAGAGTTCGCACGGCACGGAGCGGGTATAGAAGAAGTTGGAGCGGATGGCAACCATGATCTCCACATCGCCCGTCTCGATCAGTTTCTGCCGGACGCCGGCTTCTGCATGCCCGGCGCTGGAAGCCTGGGATGACATGACGAAGCCTGCCCGCCCGTGCTCGTTCAGGTAACTGTAGAAGTAACTGATCCAGACATAGTTGCCGTTGGAGACCTTGCCCTTCTGGTTAACCCCCGGCAGGCCGAAAGGAAGGCGCGGATCTCTCTTGACCCTGTCCGCGTCGATCTCATCGACGTTGAACGGAGGATTGGCCATCACAAAGTCGGCCTTGCCCAGCAACTCGTGAGGATCCTCGTAGTACGTGATGACCCTCTGGATATCGCCCTCGAGGCCGTGGACGGCCAGGTTCATCTTCGCCAGGCGGATGGTGGTGGCGTTCTTCTCGAGCCCGTAGAACGTGAGTCTATCGACCGGGTTCTCGTGGCGGCGCTCGACGAAGCGGGCGCTCTGGACGAACATGCCGCCCGAGCCGCAGGCCGGATCCAGGACGGTGCCGCCTTCGGGTTCGAGGATGTTGGCGATGAGCGAGACCAGCGAGACCGGCGTGAAGAACTCGCCACCGTCGTGGGCTTTCTGGTCGGCGAACTGGGTGAGGAAGTACTCGTAGATGCGGCCGAACACATCCCCGGAGACATGCCTGAGTTCGTCGGGGTTGAGCGTGCGGAGGAGCTGACCGAGCACACTGTTCTCCAGTTCCTGGTATTCGCTCCTGGGGAGAACTCCCCGGAGGTTGGCGTAGTCGCCCTCGATAGACTCCATCGCCTCGATGATGGCTCTCGCGCGATCGTCGCTGTCGGTGAGGGAAACGAGATGGTCGAACTGTGCCTTCGGCTGCAGAAAGATGGCGCTCTTCTGGGAGAAGTCTTCCTTGGTCAGCGCCCGGGTCTTCCCGCCACGCGTGGGAAGGTTGGCTTCAACGTCCTTTTTCACCGCGAGAAACCGGCTGTATGCGTGCCGCAGAAAGATCAGGCCCATAACAGGCAGGAAATATTCGTTGCTTGCGTAGTTCGAGTTCGCCCGCAATGTATCTGCCGCGTTCCAGAGCCGTTTTTCGATTGCTTCGATATGTTCCAGTTGAGCCATTTGTAACCCTTTTGTTGTGCGGAGCCGGCAATGACCGTTCTGCAGAAGGTGTGTTGTTCTGCCGACCTGTCACATCAGGCCCCTTCGAATCCATAGGTATTGACCCTTCACTCACGTTATTTCGGGTCAATATGTAGCATCGGTCATGATGTCGATTACTTTACCAAAAAGTCCATGTACCGTGCTATAAATATTACTATTAATTATTATAGCCCGGGTTCCCGATCGATATGCGCAGACACATCCAGAATCCGTAAAATCTTATATTCTCCGATATTTTACGGAATCCGGGTTGATGATGCGCTTGATTTTTACGCACATGGACATCCGATTAGAACGGTTGAAATTCAGCCAATCTGTGGATATCCTGCATAACATGACCGGATGAAAGAATCGTTTTCAGGACACCATGGTTCACGGCCTTACCTTCCGGGAAGTCAGGGACGAAAGACAGCCCGGTCGATCAAACCACTGTTCTCACCCGGAGGGGCGTCGCATATTCCTGGCGAACGCCAAAATGGTAGAGGGTTATTCGAAATCCTCTATCTATCAGGTTCCGAAGTACGATGCCTGTATTGTCCCAGGCGTCCGCGTCGTCCGTCCCGGCGTAGCACCTCTGGCCGACCGGCTCATGGTGCTGTCGCGAACCTGGATGCCCCAGGAAGGTGACCTTGAAAGGCTGAACCGTCCCGCTCAGCAGCACTGCTTGCCGCCGGCCTCTTCGCCCTCGAGGAGGAGCCTCCCGAAGAGCATCCGTTCGAGTGTCGTCGCGACGTACTTCATCCGCTGGGCCGCCTCCATGTCCTCGTAGCGGTGGATGTCCGCGTAGACCTGCAGGCGGACGAGGCCGAACCGGAAGCGGTCGAGGTCGTCGTCCTCGAGTTCCGAGACCTCACGGTAGATGGGTTCGAGCAGGAAGGGGAACTCCTCGTAGTTCTCGAGCGCCTCGATGACCTTCGAGAAGGCGGGGAGGGGTCCCGCCTCTCCGGCAAGGATCCGCGAGTACTCCATTCTTTATCCCTCGATCTCGTTCACCAGGGCTTCCATGATGGCGTCGAAGCTCTTCCAGGTCGGGTTTTCCTCGCCCCCGGCACGGCGGATGATGAACGGCCTTCCTTCGTCTGCAGCCTTGCGCATCTCGGGGTCGAGCGGGATGGCCCCGAGGAAGGGCACCCCGAGGGTTTTTGCTTCTTTCTCGCCGCCGCCCTTGCCGAAGATATCGATCTCCTCCTTGCAGTGGGGGCAGACGAACCCGCTCATGTTCTCCACGATGCCGAGCACCCGGAGTTCGAGTTTCTTGATGAACTCGGCGGCCTTGCTCGAGTCGAGGACCGCGACGTCCTGCGGGGTGGTGACGATAACCGCTCCGGCGATGTTCGGGGCAAGCTGGGCGACGGTGAGGGCTTCGTCGCCGGTGCCGGGCGGGAGGTCGACGATCAGGTAGTCGAGGTCGCCCCAGTTGACGTCTTCCAGGAACTGCCGGATGACCGTCATCTTCATCGGGCCACGCCAGATGACGGGGGTGTTGCGCTCCGGGAGGAGGAATGCCATCGAGATGACCGCGAGGTTGCCGCTGACCCTGACCGGCTCGATGATCTTCCCGTCGTAGGACTGGAGACGGGCGTCCTCGATCCCGAGCATCTTCGGGATGTCCGGACCGTGGATGTCGAGGTCGATGAGAGCCGTGTTATAGCCGCGGTTGGCAAGAGCATAGGCGAGGTTTGCCGAGACCGTGCTCTTTCCTACTCCGCCTTTCCCGGAGAGGACGAGGACGACATGCTTTACGCTGACATCGGCTTTCGGGGGGAGATCCCGCGGAGCATCCGCATTTCTCGGGTCGCTGCATCCGGTCGCAGACGGGCAGCCGGCGCAGTTGCCGGCACAGGTTTCCTTATCGGGTTCGCTCGTTTGAGTCATCAGAAGTATCCTCCGTGATAGGGTATCTCATAATCTGGAGTTACTATATATTACTGGTAAACGTCACAAAAAGGTATAGGTGCTGGCAAGAAAGTCCCGTCCTGCCGCCGGAGCCTGGATTTCGGGCACGTTTTCAGCCACCGGCGGCGGGGGGAAAGAGGGCGACGGTGTCCCCGTCATCAAGGGGCGCCTCAAGACCCCCGCTGAAGTGGACGTTCCTGCCGTTCTTCAAGATGTTGACGTAGGCCCGGATCTCCCCGGTGGGGGTGAAGAGGGCGTCGCCGAGCCCAGGGTACCGGGCGGAGAGGTACGCGAGCAGGTCGCCGACGGTCGATCCCCGGGAGATCTCCGCATTGCACTCGGCCGGGATGATGTCGCGGAGCATGGCAAACGCCCTGACCTTCACCGTTATGGCACCCCCTCCGTTCGCGCCCAGGATCGTCGCCACCTCTTCCTCCACCCCGGGTGATAGAGGTCTCCAGCCTTATTGGTATCGCTCCCGGGCGCGTGCCCGGATCGTATCTGATTTCCTCAACGCGAAAGTTAATGAGTCGATATCGTCGTCCGGCAGTCTTATTGCCCTGGCCGGGCCCTGGGGCATGGTGATAACCTATGAACGGCTACGCAGAGAAGATCCTCTACGTCGATCTCACGAGAGAGCGGACGATGGAGGAACCGTTTCCCGAAGAGTGGAGGCGGGCATACATCGGAGGGAGAGGCCTCGGGGTCCGCATCCTCGATGACCTGGTGAACCCGGGCATCGATCCTCTCGGTCCGGAGAACGTGCTGGTCTTCGCCACCGGGCCGGTTGCCGGGAGCGGCCTTCCCCTGGGTTCCCGGTACGACGTCGTCACGAAATCGCCGCTGACCGGGACATTGACCAGCGCGAACTCCGGCGGGAAGTTCGGCACCAGCATGAAGCGTGCCGGGTACGATGCGGTCGTGATCCTGGGGCGGGCGGAACGGCCGGTCTCCCTCCTCCTCGACGACGGGCACGCGGAGGTCCGGGATGCCTCGCCCCTGTGGGGGATGACGACGAGCGAGACGACGGCGGCCCTCCAGGAAGACCTCGGCGACCCCGGCGCAAGCGTCGCCTGCATCGGCCCCGCCGGCGAGCGCCTCGTCCGGTTCTCCGGCATCATCAACGAGACCTCCCGGGCCGCCGGCCGCGGGGGCGTCGGTGCCGTGATGGGGTCGAAGAACGTAAAAGCGGTCGCCGCCCGGGGGAACGGCCGGATTACCGTCGCCGACCGTGACCGGTTCCTCACCCTGAAGAAAGAGATCGCGGAGAAGATCCGGGAGAACGCCATCTCGGGCGGAGGGCTGCCCCGGTTCGGGACGGCCGTCCTCGTGAACATCATCAACGAGAACTACATCCTCCCGACCCGGAATTTCCAGACCGCTCACTTTCCTGCAGCGGAGAACGTCTCGGGGGAGCGAATGGCCGACACCATCCTCTCCGGTAAGATGGGGTGCCAGACCTGCGTCATCCAGTGCGGCCGCGACATCGAGATCGAGGGGAAGCGGACGGCAGGACCGGAGTACGAGACGATCTGGGCTTTCGGTCCCGACTGCGGGATCGACGACCTTGCCGCCGTCTCGGAGGCGAACAGTCTCTGCAACGACCTCGGCCTCGATACGATCTCTGCCGGGTCGACGATCGCCTGCGCCATGGAACTCTCGGAGAAGGGCTACATCGACGAAGAAGTCCGGTTCGGTGACGCAGAACGGATGCTCGACCTGGTCCGGCGGATCGCCTATCGTGACGGCATCGGCGACGAACTTGCCGAGGGTTCCTTCCGCTTCGCCCGGAAGCACGGGCACCCCGAACTCTCGATGAGCGTCAAGCGCCAGGAACTCCCTGCCTACGACCCCCGGGGATTGCAGGGGCACGGTCTTGCCTACGCCACATCGGTCCGGGGCGGCGACCATGTCTACGGCTACATGATCGCCCCCGAGGTGCTCGGGTCGCCGGAGAAACTCGACCCCTACTTGAGTGAGGGGAAGGCGGTCTGGACGAAGATCTTCCAGGACCTCACGGCCTTCATCGACTCGTCGGGGGCCTGCCTCTTCACCTCGTTCCCGCTCGGCGCCGCGGACTACGGGGCGATGGTCTCGGCGGTCACCGGCTACGATATCGATGGCGCTGAGGTGCTCCGGATCGGCGAGCGGATCTGGAACATGCAGAAGATCTTCAACCTGAGAGCCGGATGTACCCGGGAGGATGACACCCTGCCGCCGCGCCTCCTTGAGGAGCCGCTCACTGAAGGCGCTCCGAAAGGCCAGGTCTGGGAGCGAGAGCCCCTTCTCGACGACTACTACGAGGCCCGGGGATGGGACCGGGAAGGCCGCCCGACGCCGGAGAAACTCCGCGAACTCGGCATCGGGGAGGCGGCGGTCCCTGTCCCGTGACCCGATCTACTTTTTGATGTGCCAGCCGCCCGTCGCTTCCGGGATGCAGTCGATCTCGGGCGAGTAGGGCTTGATGTCCAGGACCGGGGTGCCGTCCAGGGCGTCGAGCCCCCGGACGGTCAGGACACCGCCCTCCCGCCGGACCAGGTCGACGATCCCGAACCCGATCGGGTTCGGGCGGGCGGGCGAGCGCGTCGAGAAGACCCCGCGTTCCCGGGTCTCACCCGGCGGCTTTGCATAGAGCAGCCCGCGTTCCGCCCGGTCGAGCCAGTAGAGCACGATAAGGTGGCTGCTCCGTTCGATCCCCTCGAGCCCCGGGGCGTAGGTTTCGAGGACGCGGATCTCCGCGACGGTATCCGCGAGGCGCCCCTGGCGGGGGGCGTCGCCCCGGGCCCGGTAGGGCGACCGGACGACGCCGATGGGGATGCATTCTATCGTCGCCATACCGTTACCGCCCCGGCCTCCTTGCATCGAGCGTTTCGTTGCAGAGACGGTCCGCGACCTGGATGCAGGGGTGCTCTCGCGGGACGCTCTCGAACCTGACCTCCGCAAAGTTGCGCATCAGTCCCCGGACTTCGTCCGCAAGGGCTGCAAGGTGCTCTTTGGTGATGCGGTACCGGCCGGTGAGCTGGCGGACGACCAGTTCCGAGTCCGACCTGACGGTCAGCCTGCCGGCGGTGAACTCCCGGGCGGCGTCAAGACCGTTGATGACAGCGTGATACTCGGCCACATTGTTGGTCGCAGTTCCGATACATTCAGAACGGCCGGCCACGACGGAACCGTCCCGCACGATCACGTACGCCCAGGCGGCGTCTCCGGGGTTTCCCCGTGACGCGCCGTCGGTATACAGTGTCACGGCGTCGGTTGCCATCGCCGGTGCCTCCTCCGGTCACTCTCTCTTCGCATCATCTGCCGGCTAATCATCGATCTGTAGAGAGTTATTGGTATCGCTCCCCGGAGAGGGGGAGCGTCCACCACAAGACGTTAATACCCCGGCGCTGTAAGGGCGGACCTATGCTTGAGTCGAGCCGGATCAGTGAAGATAGAGCGATGCGGGACCGACTGGGCGTCTTTGAGGACCGGACCGATGCCGGGCGGCGCCTCGCCGCGACCCTCTCGCCGATGGAGACGCTCGCCGGGCCGGTGGTCTGCGCCATCCCCGCCGGGGGGGTGCCGCCGGGTGTTGAGGTGGCCCGGGCGCTCAAGGCCCCGCTCCGGATGGCGGTGGTGCGCAAGGTGCAGATTCCCTGGAACCCGGAGGCCGGGTTCGGCGCCGTGACCTGGGACGGGCGGGTCTTCCTGAACCGGGGCCTCATGGCCGGGCTCCACCTCTCGGATGCCGAGGTGAGCGCCGCGATAGCGAAGGCCAAAGCGAACGTGGCGGAGCGGCTGGAGAAGTTCTCCGGCGGGCGGCAGGAGCCGGGGCTTGAAGGCCGGACCGCGATCCTGATCGACGACGGCCTCGCGACCGGGTATACGATGCTCGCCGCCGTCGAGGCGGCCCGGGCTGAGTTGCCCCGGAAGGTCGTCGTGGCGGTCCCCACCGGCTCCCTCCACGCTGTCAACTTCATCGCCCGGAGGGCGGACCTCGTCGTCTGCCCAAACATCAGGACCAGCCCCACCTTCGCGGTGGCGCAGGCCTACGAGCGGTGGCACGACCTCACCGACCAGGAGGTGCAGGAACTGCTGGTCCAGGCCCGGGATATGGGGCTCTTCTGATGCGGGCGGGGGCATGGCGGTGGATCCCCTCGTCGTGATACTGGGGTTTGGCGTCTTTCCCCCGGAGCACACCTGTGACGGTGACGACACCTCGCCGGCAATCACGATCCTCGGCGCGAGGACGCCCTACCTCGCGATAATCATGGAGGATATCGATGCTCCGGAGGGCACCTTCACCCACTGGCTCATCTGGAACATCCCTGCTACAGAGGAAGTCCCCCCGGACCTGCCTGCCGCGGGAGAACTCCAGGAACCGGCTGGTGCGATGCAGGGGACGAACGATTACGGCACCATCGGTTACCGGGGCCCCTGCCCGTTGCGCGGCGAGTCGCACCGCTACCTCTTCCGGGTCTACGGGCTCGCCGGGCCGATCGATCTCGCGCCCGGATCCAGTCGAGTCGACCTCGGGCGCGCCATGATGGACGCGATCCAGGAGTCCGGGGAGGCGATGGCGGCATACGGGAGGGCGGCCGAAACGGGACCGCCCCGGTGCTAGGTCCAATCCCGCCCGCCGCAACAGATTTATGCACCCCTTTCCATGGGGGTGACGGGTATGCAGAACCTGACGATAGAGGTCGACTTCGACCGGTTTCCCCGGGAGCACACCTGTGACGGAGAGGACATCTCTCCGCGGATACGGGTGCTCGGGTCGGATGCACCTTACCTTGCGGTCATCATGGACGACCCGGATGCACCGCGGGGCACGTTCACCCACTGGCTTGCCTGGAATATCCCGTCGACCGGCGAGATTCCCGCAGGCATCCCCCCGGAGCCCCGGGTCTTCCATCCGGTCCCGGCCGTCCAGGGGACGAACGACTTCCGGAAGACCGGTTACGCCGGCCCCTGCTCCCCGAGGGGTGCGTCGCACCGCTTCTTCATCCGGGTCTGGAGCCTCGCGCAGGAACTCGACCTCCCGCCGGGCTCCGGCAGGACCTGGCTTCTGGACGCACTTGCCGGCGCCGCGACCGGCTACGGTGAGACGATGGCGGTCTACAGGCGGAGAACGGTGCCCGAGTCCCCGCCCGGAGCCGGAACCCGGACCTGAAGGCATCCCCGGTCTCGCAACCTTTTTATCGGGACCCGCCTAGAGTCCCTGTATGGGCGCAGAAGTCACCAAACTGATAGTCTCTCTTCACTCTGCAGAGTTCCCTATCTGGAACACCTGCGACGGTCCCGACCGTTCTCCCGGGTTGAGGATCCGGGGACTCGCCCCGGAGACGCAGTCGATGGCGGTCTTTGCACTGAACCCCTTCGAACCCGGGTGCTCGTTTACGACCTGGATCGTCTGGAATCTCTCCCCGGCACCGGTGATCCCGGAGGGTATTCCGCCGCAGGGTATCGTGACCGCTCCGGTGAACGCCGTCCAGGGGACGAACGATTACGGTATCATCGGCTGGCGCGGCCCCTGCCCGCCCCCGGGAGAGACGCACCGGTATCACTTCAAGGTCTACGGGCTCGACGCCATGCTCGATCTCGCCCCCGGCGCGGGCAAGCACGATCTCATCGCCGCGATGCAGGGGCACGTCCTCCAGTTCGGCGACACCGCCGCCATGTACTCCCGGTGACCGCACAAACCCTTTTTATACTTCTCTTCCCGAAAGAGGCTATCGACGGAGTCTGGTACAATGCCGAACCTGGTTGTCACACTGGATTTTGAAGAGTTCCCGCCGGAGCACACCTGCAGGGGAGCGAACCGGTCGCCCGCAATCCGGGTCGAGGGGATCCTGCCGAACATCAAGTCGCTCGCGGTCCTCGCGACGACGAGCCCCGAGGAAGGCCCGTCAAGGGTGGCGTGGGTCTTCTGGAACCTCCCCGCCGTCCCGCTGATCCCTGAAGGGTTCACGGCCGATAAGGTTGTGGAAACGCCGGTTCGCGCCGTACAGGGCACAAACGACTTCGGCACCATCGGTTACCGGGGCCCCTGCCCGGAGGCCGGAAAAACTGAGGCCTACCTCTTCCGGGTCTACGCGCTCGACCTCGATCTCGGTCTTGAGCCCGGCGCGACCTGGGAGGAACTGGTCCGGGCGATGGAAGGGTCGATGAACCAGACCGGGGAGGTCATCGTCTTCGCCACCGGGTAAAGGGCAACAGGCGTGGGGGCGCCGAGCCCCCGGCCGGAGAAGAAAAGATGCCGGTGCCCTCCCTTACATGGGCATGGGCGGGCTCTCTTTCTGCATGGGCGGGCTCTGCTTCTCGATGTTCTTTGCGATGGAAGCCATCTCCTCGCCCAGCATGCGGACGATATCGTCCATGGTGACGATCCCGATCAACTTCCCGGCGTCGTCGGTGATCGGCATCCTCCGGATGCCCTCCGCGGTCATCTTCTGGATGGCCTCGTAGATCCCCATGTTGTCATGGAACGTGACCACGTCCCGGGTCACGATATCCCCTGCCCGGACCTCGCCGGGATTCTTCTCCTGTGCCATGACCCGGATTGCAAGGTCGCGATCGGTGAGTATGCCGGCAGGCCGGTTATCGCCGGTGACAATGACGACGCTTCCGACATTCCTCTCTCCCATAATCCTCGCCACCTCCACCGCCGGCGTATCCGGCGAGACGGCGACGACCTGCTCACGGCAGCACTTCACGATTCCCATAACATAACCTCCGTTGACGGCGTCTGACTCATGCCGGTATGGTATATGAACATAACCCGTGCCGGCGGCCGGGCCTCCTCCTTAAATACGATCGGCGAGAAGATCCTCCATCACAGAGATGGACTGGCTACTGATTATTCTGACCGTAGCGGGCCTTTCAGTCTTTGAGATCGTCTCGAGCATCGATAATGCCATCATCAACGCCGACGTTCTCGTGACGATGGGGGAGAAGGCCCGCAGGTGGTTCCTCCTATGGGGCCTGATCGTTGCGGTCTTCGTGGTCCGGGGGCTCCTGCCGTGGCTGATCGTCTGGGCAACCACCCCGTCGCTTGGGCCTGTCGGATCCCTGCTCGCGACGTTCTCAAGCGATCCGGCGGTAACAGCCGCGATCGAAGAATCGGCCCCGATCCTCCTGATATTCGGGGGGACGTTCCTGGTCTTCCTCTTCTTCCACTGGCTCTTTGTCGAGGAGAAGACCTGGGGGCTCCGGAGCGAGGCCATCTTCTCCCGCCAGGCCGTCTGGTTCTACGCGGTCGTCTCGATCCTGCTTGCCGCAATCGTCTGGTTCGCCCTCCAGATCAACGTCATGATGGGGTTTGCGGCCGTGCTCGGTTCGACCGCCTTCTTCATCGTCCACGGATTCCGGCAGAACGCCGAGGTGCAGGAAGCCAGGCTCCGGCAGCCCGGGATGTCGGACCTCTCGAAGATCGCCTATCTGGAGGTCCTCGACGCGACATTCTCGATCGATGGCGTCATCGGGGCGTTCGCCTTCACCCTCTCGGTCCCCCTCATCCTGATCGGGAACGGTATCGGGGCTGTCGTCGTCAGGGAACTGACCGTCCGTGGCGTCGATAAGATCCGGAGTTACTGTTTCCTCAAGAACGGAGCGATGTACTCCATCCTGGTGCTGGGGACGATCATGCTCGCGGACAGTTTCGGGTTCCACATCCCCGCCTGGCTCTCGCCGATAGCGACGTTCGGCATCGTCGGCTACTTCCTCTACCGCTCGGTGCAGGAACAGAAGAAGGGGGCAGCGGGCGTTGCGTGACCGGGATTCCGGCTGTTGCCCTGCAACCTCTCAGGCCGCCCGAAAAAGTATATCCGGGTCAAGAGACGAAACGTAGTCCATGACGAAGCGATCAATCGGCCCACGGACACTCCTCTATCCCCACCCGGTCCTGATCATCGGGACCTACGGTGCCGACGGCCGGCCGGACGCCATGGTTGCTGCATGGGGCGGCATCTGCTCGTCCCGCCCCCCGGCAGTCGCGGTCTCGGTCCAGAAAGCCCGGCAGACCTACGCGAACCTCATCGAGCAGCGCGAGTTCACGATCAGCATACCCTCGGCGGACTACGTGAAGGAGGCGGACTGCTTCGGCATCGTCTCCGGCCGGGATACGGACAAGTTCGCGGCGACCAATCTGACGCCGGTGAAGGGCGATCTCGTGAACGCCCCGTACGTCGGGGAGTTCCCGGTCGTTCTCGAGTGCCGGCTCCTCCAGACGGTCGAGATCGGTGTGCATACCCAGTTCATCGGGGAGATCCTGGACGTGAAGGTGGACGAGAGCGTCCTTGGTGAAGACGGCAAGCCGGATATCGCGAAGGTCAGACCGTTCGCCTACGACTCGATGCGGCAGGAGTACTACGAGTTCGGCGGCGTGCTCGCGAAGGCTTTCTCGGCGGGGAAGGAGATGCTCCGGTAACTTCTCCGGTATCCGCTCTTGGAATTACCCCTAAATTTACCCTGAATTTCGATATTGCCCTTTTTTTGTAAAACCATGCGGTTTCAATAGACTCTTATAGTTGTTTTGATGTATAGATTGATCCAGTGGTGTTGCCAACGGGCCAATATACCCTGCTCTACGTTGATGACGAACCGGCCCTCCTTGATATCAGTAAGGTGTTTCTTGAGCATTCGGGTACGCTCAGCGTCGAGACCGTGCCCTCCGGCCGGGAGGCGCTGGCCCGGCTGGACGAGGTGGCCTGTGACGCGGTCGTCTCCGACTACCTGATGCCGGAGATGGACGGCATCGAGCTCTTGAAGGAGGTCCGGCAGCGTTTTGGGGACCTTCCATTCATCCTCTTTACCGGGCGCGGCCGCGAGGAGATTGTCGTGGAAGCGCTCAACCGCGGTGCCGACGGTTACATCCAGAAAGGGGGCGACCCTGAATCACAGTTTGTCGAGCTCGAGCACCGGATCGTGCAGGCGGTGGAGGGCCGGCGGGCCATCCGGGCCTTGCGAGACTCGGAAGAACGCTATCGCGCCCTCTTTGAGGGGGCAAACGACCCGATATTCATCTTTGAGGGCGACCGGTTCGCCGACTGTAATTCAAAGGCCCTCAATGTTTTCCGGTGCACCCGGGAGTTTCTCATCGGGAAGAGGCCCTGGGATCTCTCAAACCCCATTCAGCCGGATGGTGTTCCGGCGCTGGCAAGCGCTGTCGAGAAGATGAAGGCGGCGTATGCGGGACAGCCGCAGTTCTTCGCGTGGCGGATCACTGCGCCAAGCGGGAAGGTCTACGATACGGAGATGAGCGTGAGCCGCGTTGACGTGAAAGGCCCGCCCCGCCTCCAGGCGATCGTCCGGGACGTCACCGCCCGGAAACTGATGGAGGCTGCTCTGATTGGTGTGAACCGGAAGATGCACCTCCTCTCCAGCATCACCCGGCACGATATCCTCAACCAGCTGACCATCCTCCAGGGCTACCTGGGGCTGGCACGGGACCAGGCAACCGATCCTGTTCTCCTGGATTACCTGGACCGGCAGAAGACGGCTATCGGGTTTATCCAGCGCCAGATTGCATTTGCCCAGGACTACTCGGGTCTGGGGGACCGGGGCCCGGAGTACCAGGACGTCGGCGAGTGCGTGGCCCGGGCGGCCGCGAACCTCCACTCCGTTCTCACCCTCATGACCGGGGTGGACGGGGTTGAGGTCTACGCCGATCCCATGTTCGAGAAGGTCTTCTACAACCTCTTTGAGAACGCGGTCCGGTACGCCGGGCCGGCCCCGGCGGTCAGGGTCCATTGCTCCTGCCGGGAGGAGAGCCTCGTCATCTCCGTCGAGGACGACGGTCCCGGTATACCGGCAGGCGAGAAAGAGAGGATATTCCTGCAAGGTTTCGGGAAGAACACCGGTCTCGGGCTCTTCCTCGTGCGTGAGATCCTTGCGATGACCGGGATCGTCGTCCGCGAGACAGGAGAGGCCGGGCAGGGCGCACGGTTCGAGATGCTGGTCTCCGGGGGTCACTGGCGGTTCCGGGATGCCGGTGTCCCGGCCGACCGCTGAACCCTCACCGCCGCCGGTCCCGCTTCGTCTCGACCCACCGCTTCCGCTTCCCGCACCGTTCGCACCGCTGCTCCCACTCGATGACGTTCGAGGAGTACTCGTCGTATCCCCGCTTCCTGCCCCAGCGGTGGAGCCCGATCCTGCAGAGGATGAGGCTGATGGTCGTCATGGTTCTCTCAACGTTGTCCCCTTCTGGCTGCATGAATGTTGCCCTTCGTCCCGGGGCAGGCGAGTTCCATGCCGGTTTTTCCTATCTCTGCATCTGGTAAGGTTTTTATGCCAGACTGTGAGATTGACTACAATTGCACGGAGGTAGTTATGGCGTTTGTCTACTACGGCCAGGGAGTGTCGTCCCTTTACCAGGACTTTGTGGAACGGCTGATGTCGCAGCTCGCGCTCAGGGGAACGGAGATCACGCACCAGAGTATCGGGGATACATCGTCGATGATGGATGTCCGGCATACCGGTGAGGAGGGGCGTATGGAGATCGCGGTCGACCGGGAGAACGTCCGGGTGAGTTATACCGTCGAGCGTCAACGCAAGGAGATCAAGAAAGGGCTCATGGGCGCCATCGCCGGGGCGGGCATAGGCAGCATCCTCGGCAGCGTCATGCGAGGCGAGCGGGACCTCGGCGACGCCATCGGCGGTGCGGCGGCCGGTGGGGCCTACGGGGCATACGACGGCTACGAGTCATCCCATGAGGAACGGACGGCGTTTGCGGAAGTGCTCGCGGAAGCGGTCAGGGACGTCGAGAACGAGCTCCAGGCGATCATCGAGGGGCAGGAGGAGGCGCGGGAGGCTCTCCGCGAGCGCGGCCGGCAGAAACGGGAGGAGGATCTCGCCCGGACGGAGGAACTGCGCGAACTCCTGGAGGAGCTCTACGGCGACCTGCTCGCTGTCCAGGAGGAGGTCGAGATTGCGGCCGCCGAGGGGCAGGACGTCAAAAAACCCCGGGCGCGGACGGACCGGGCCGAGGTCCTCTACGGGGAGGCGGAAGCGGCACTCGAAGAGGGCAACCACGCCGTCGTGAAGGCAAAGGTGAAGGCCGCCCGCGCCATGGTGGAGGGGGCAGAGGAACTTCTCGCGAACCTCGGGAACGAGTGAGGCCCGGCCGCTCCGGGGCCTCCTCGTCCCTCCCCCTCACGGGATGATCTCGCAGCTGTTGTACTTCCGGTGGTCGAAGTCCTCCATCCGGATCCTCCCCGCGTCGATGAGACGGCGGATCTCCGGGAGTGCTGCCAAGAGGGCAGAATAGAGGTTCTCCACCGTCCCGCAGACGACCCGCCGCCCCTCGTCGGGCCAGGGGCGGGTGATGTTCGAGTAGAGGCACCGGCCGCCGCAGAAGTCGAGGATGCCGCATGCCGTGCAGGGACCTCCGACGGTCGTCACCGGGAGGTGGAGGGGATCGGCGGTCGCAATATGTCCGACATAATAGTCCTTCATCCCGACCATGATGGGGCAGGGGGCGATATGCCCGTCGGTCATGATGCTGTAGTTCGCGTGGCCGCACCCGCACCGGAGCATGCTCGGCCGGGATAGCAGCATGTCCTGCACCGGGTCCATGAAGGGGTACCACCGGAGCACCCGGCCCTCTGTGCGCATCGTCTCGACCCAGAACGCGACGAGCGACCGGATGCCGGGGTTATAACTCTCCTTCACCCATGCGGCGTAGTCCCGCAGGTGGTAGTCGTTCCAGAAGTTCGCGTCCATCTGCCAGTGGACGGCCGGGAACGGGAAACGGTCGTTTGCCGTGAGGTAGCGGACGGCTTCCACGATATCGGTATCCTCGGTCACGGTCATCCGGGCGATCACCTCGCCGGCAAATCCGCCTGCCGCGAGAACCCGCAGGTTTCTCGTGATCCGACCAAACGTCCCCTCCCCGCGGTGAGCGTCGGTGAGCCCCTCGGGGCCGTCGATCGAGACCAGGATGGTGTCGAACCGGTTTGCGGTCGCGGGCTCGAGGCGGTCGAGGAGGGTCCCGTTCGTGTGGAGGATCAGGGCCGAGACCGGGGCATCGCGGGCGATCTCGCGGACGCGCTCGACGGCGAGGAGAGGTTCCCCGCCGTAGAAGGTCAGCACGGCATCGGGGTCCTTTGCAAGGAACCGGTAGAGATCGGCAAGGTCGATATCGAGGTCGACCGGGAGATCTTCGTCGACGGCGATGTCGCACGTCTCCGGGGGGTCGACGGTGAACGCCTTCCCCCGGCAGTAGGTGCAGCAGAGGTTGCAGTTGTCGGTCAGGATGAGATGATAGTACACGGGTGGTCTCGTACTATTTGGGCCGCCGGGCGAAAAAAATGTGGGGATCTAGGCCCCCTCTCCGCTGGTTTCCGGCTTACCATATCGGATAGTATAGATTCGACGTTTGAGAACGACCCGGCGCTCATGGGTCTTCACAGATCAAGAAACTCATCTTTCGTAAGGTGGGCCTGCTTCAGGATTGAGAGGAGTGTCCCTCGCGGGATAGGGTCGCGTCGGGGAACGATAACAAGCAGCTTGTTTCCGTCTCCCCCGATCTTATAGAGGGCTACATGACTTCCCTTTCCTCGACGGGGGGGCGTAGTCGAATCCGGCTGCCTTCGGTTTCTTTATGACGTCGTCGGAAGAGATCAGAGGCAGTTTTGTCATGCCTCAACCTCGATGACCGAGGTGAACTTACGGGGTGATTTCAGTATCGGCTCAAGATCCTGCAATATCCCGAGTTCTTTTGCATTCTCAAGGTAGAGTTCGATCGCTTCACGGATGTTGTCCAGAGCTTCCTCCGGCGTATCGCCGCAACTGGCGACCTCAAGTTCCTGGCACCTGGAGACATACGCCCCTTCTTCTTCCCAGATCAGGATGGTTAACCGTACCTTTGTCAATCATGTCACCTCCAATAATTAACAGTTCATTTGCTCTTTATATTATTCTTCTCACAGAAGTTCGAGCGGCAAGCAGATTAAGCAGATTCTACCTCCTGGTTATCTCCGGGTTAAATCACTGTATGCCTGTTCGTTGCCACCGGCCGCAAAAAAGAATACACCACAGGAGAAACCGACTCGTATGTCTGAAGCAAAAGAAAACCTCGCCGAACAGGTCATCGACCCCCGTGACCTCGTCGCCTACCAGCCGGGCTCGATCGTCAGCCGGATGCTCGTCTACACGAAGGCCGGCACCATCACGGTCTTCGCCTTCGATGCGGGTGAAGGCCTCTCGGAGCATACCGCACCTTACGATGCCGTCCTCCAGGTCCTCGACGGGGAGACCCTCGTCACCATCGCGGACAGGGAGTATCCCATGAAGGCGGGCGACCTGATCATCATGCCGGCAAAGATTCCCCACGCGGTCCACGCCGTTACGCGGTTCAAGATGATGCTGACGATGATCCACGCGTGACCTGCGCCGTTGCAGGTCACTGCCTTCAGGTTTTTATAGGTTGGTGACCCGTCTCCCCCCATGCGCACTCCACGAGAACCTCGCCCGGTGGGAGGTCCGGCACCTGCCGGCTACCTGCCCATATCAGACTACGGAATCATCGGCAACCTCAGGACGGCGGCGCTCGTCGGACGGAACGGCTCGATCGACTGGTGCTGCTTCCCGTACCTCGACAGCCCGAGCGTCTTTGCCGCCATCCTCGATACCGGGCGCGGCGGGCGCTTCTCAGTCTCGGCCGTGGGAGCAAGTTCCGGCGAGCAGGGGTATATCGAAGACACCAACGTCCTGATCACCCGGTTCACAACGGACACCGGGAGACTTGCCGTGACCGACCTGATGCCGCTTGCAGGAGAGATCGCCGGCCGCGGCGGGTCGCATGCCCCGCCGGTGATCATCCGCATCCTCGAGTGCGAGGAGGGTGTCGTGGATGTGGCGGTCGAATGGTCGCCGCGGTTCGACTACGCCCGGATCCAGACGTGGATAGAAGAGGTCCCGGGCGGGTGGCTTGCCACCGGCGGCGGCGAGGCGCTGTTTCTCTGCGGTCTTGAGAGCGACGAGAGCGACGCGAGCAGGCGGGATGCCACCCTTCGCGCCCGGTTTACGATGCGGAAGGGCGACCGGAGGCTCCTTCAGACCCGCTGGGGTCTTGAGGACATGACCTGCGATCCCACCCGCGCCGAAGCGGCGCTTGCCGGGACGGTCCAGGTCTGGCGGACCTGGGCGCACTACGAGGATCTGGCGCAGACACCGCGCTGGGCCGGGGAGTGGCTCCCCTATGTCACCCGGTCCGAACTGACCCTGAAACTCCTGACCATGGCCGACACGGGAGCGATCGCCGCCGCGCCCACGACATCCCTTCCCGAGGAGATCGGCGGGGTCCGGAACTGGGATTACCGCTACGCGTGGGTCCGCGACGCCTCGATGACGGCCCAGGCCCTGGTCTCCCTCGGCCACCCCCGGGAGGCGATTGAGTTCCTTCAGTGGATGGAGCGGACGGCCGAGGCGCACACCGGAGCGCGGCAGCCGCAGGTGCTTTTTGCGTTGCACGATGCAACGGCCGATCTCACGGAGATCGAACTTGAGCACCTGGAGGGCTACCGGGGCTCGCGCCCGGTCCGGGTAGGGAACGCCGCCGCCTACCAGTTGCAGCTTGAGATCTTCGGGGAGCTCGTCTCAACCGGCTACGAGCTCGCTCGCCGGGGCGTGAACCTGGGACCCGAAGCCCTCCGGTTCCTCTCTGCCGTCGCCGATTACGCCTGCAGGAGGTGGAAGGAGCCCGACCAGGGGATCTGGGAGATCCGGGGCCCGCCACAGCATTTCGTCTACTCGAAGGTGATGGTCTGGGTCGCTCTCGACCGGGCGATCTACCTCGCGGAGCACCACGGCCTCTCCGGCGACGTGGACCGGTGGAAGAAGGCCCGGGAGACCATCCGGGAACGGGTGCTCACCGAGGGATACGATCCCGAGGTGGGTTCGTTCGTGCAGGCGTTCGGGTCGAAAGCGCTGGATGCGGCCAATCTCCGCATCCCACTCGTGGAGTTTCTCCCCTTCGACGACGAGCGCGTGCAGGGGACGATCGATGCAACACTCGAATACCTGACGAAGAACGGCCTCGTCTACCGTTACCTCACCGACGACGGCCTCCCCGGCGGGGAGGGAGCCTTCGGCCTCTGCACCTGCTGGCTGGTGGACGTGCTGGCCCTGTCGGGGAGGGTGGAGGAAGCGAGGGAGATCTTTGATGGGATCGTGGCCCGGGCAAACACCGTAGGCCTTTTCCCCGAAGAGTTCGACCCCGAGACCGGGGAGTTCCTCGGCAACTTCCCGCAGGCCTACACCCACATCGGCCTCGTCAACAGCGCCCTGTACCTCGCGCATGCAGAAGGGCGGTGGGTCCCGGAGCACGCGCCGGCAGGCATCCCCCGGGAAGGGCTGCGGTGAGGCAGGGGGATCTCATTCTGCTGGCATCGATGCATGGTTTTTATGGCCACGCGTGACAACACGGCAATGATGGCTCCCTCTATCTCTCCCGACGAGTCGAGGACGACGGCGTGGCACGCTCTCCCGACAGATGATGTGGCCGGGCGGTTCGCTTCGCCTTCGGAAGGCCTCTCCGACATCGAGGCCGCCCGGCGACGGGAGATCTTCGGGGAGAATGCCCTCCCGCAGAAGCGGCCGCCGACGGTCTTTGAGGTCTTCCTTCGCCAGTTCATGAGCCCGCTCATCTACGTCCTCCTTGCGGCCGGGATCATTTCCATCCTCTTCGCCGACTTCACCGATGCGGTCTTCATATTCATCGTCATCCTGATTAACGCCGTCATTGGTACGTTTCAGGAAGTGAAGGCGGAGAGGAGCGCAACGGCCCTCCAGCAGATGCTCAGGATCTACGCACGGGTGAAGCGGGGCGGCCGCGAGGCGACGGTCCCGGCGGAGGACCTGGTCCCCGGCGACCGCGTTTCCCTGGAATCGGGCGACCGGGTCCCCGCCGACATCCGCATCCTCACGGCACGATCGCTCACCGTCGACGAATCGCTCCTGACCGGTGAGTCCCACGCGGTCAGGAAGAACCCTGATCCCGTGAATGCAGCCCTCCCTCCCGGCGACCGGCTGGGTATGCTTTATGCCGGCAGCACCGTCATGACCGGCCGCGGTAGGGGGGTCGTGGTCGCGACGGGCCAGCACACCGAGATCGGGCAGATCGCCGAGACGGTCACAGCATCGGAGACGGGCAAACCACCGCTCGTCCTCCGCATGGAGGATTTCTCCCGGAAGATCAGCATCGCCGTCCTTGCTGCCACCGGACTGCTCGCGATCATCGTCCTCGGCCAGGGGGTCCCTCCCCTTGAGGTCTTCTTCCTCGCCGTCGCGCTCGCGGTCTCGGCGATCCCCGAAGGGCTTCCGGTCGCCCTGACGGTCGCGCTCTCGATCGCTACGTCACGGATGGCGGGGCGGAACGTCATTGTCCGGTTCCTTGCGGCCGTGGAGAGCCTCGGGAGCTGTACACTGATCGCAAGCGACAAGACCGGCACCCTCACCGTGAACCAGCAGACCGCCCGTCTGGTCGTCCTGCCCACGGGTGAGGAGGTCTCTGTCATGGGCGCCGGGTATGTGGGTGAGGGGGAGGTCCTCGATACCCACGGCGCCCCGGTAGCCGGCGCTGCCCGTAGCCGCCTGGAGCGTCTGGCCCGGGCTGCGACGATAACCAACGAGGCCGCCCTGGAGCAGACCGATGAAGGAGACTGGGCTCACCGGGGCGACGCGATCGACGTGGCGTTCCTCGCGCTCACCTACAAGCTGGGGCTCGATCCGGCTCATATCCGCGAGAGCGCACCTCCCATTGTCGAGATCCCCTTCGAGTCCGAACGGCGGTATGCCGCCGTCTGGTATCCTGAGGGTGAAGAAGTCATGGTGGCGGTCAAGGGGGCTGTCGAGACGGTCCTCCCGTTCTGCCGGACCATGGCCACGGGGGAGGAAGGGAATGTCCCCCTCGACCCTGGCCGCGTGCAGGAGGACCTCGACAGCCTCACCTCCCGGGGATACCGGGTGCTCGCCGTGGCCCGTGGCCGTGCAGAGGGACCGGTCTCTGCGGAGAACCCCGAGCTGCCTCCCCTCGAACTCCTCGGCCTGGTCGGGTTCATCGATCCGATCCGGCCCGACGTCCCCGATGCCATCCGGCGGTGCCGTGACGCCGGGGTCGATGTGGTGATGGTGACGGGTGACCACCCCGCGACGGCCCTCGCCATCGCCCGGGAGCTTGCTATCGCGGCCTCTCCCGACGAGGTGATCACCGGCGCAGAACTGGGAGACGGCGAGATCGCGACATTCTCTGAGTTCGTCGACCGGGTGCAGGGTGCCCGGGTCTTTGCCCGGGTGACGCCGCTGCAGAAACTCCGGATCGTCGAGGCCTACCGGGAGAGCGGGGCCTTCGTCGCGGTCACCGGGGACGGGGTCAACGACGCGCCGGCGCTCCGGAGCGCGAACATCGGGGTCGCGATGGGTTCGGGGACCGATGTCGCCAAGGATACGGCGTCGCTGATCATCACCGACGACGACTTCGCCTCGATCGTCGCCGGGATCGAGGAGGGCCGGTACGCCTACGACAACGTCCGGAAGGTCGTCTATCTCCTGGTCTCGACCGGATTCGCGGAGGTGCTCCTCTTTCTGGTCGCTCTCCTCATCGGTCTGCCGTTACCGCTGCTCGCGGTCCAGCTCCTCTGGCTGAACCTGGTGACGAACGGTATTCAGGGGGTAGCGCTGGCGTTCGAGGGAGGCGAGCCCGGCGTCATGAACCGGCCGCCACGGAGGCCGGAGGAGGGGATCTTCAACCGGTTGATGCTGGAGGAGACGCTTCTCTCCGGTACGGTGATCGCTCTCATCGCGCTCGGTGCCTGGTATTGGTTTCTTTCATACGGGTGGGACGAGTTTGCGGCCCGGAACCTGATCGTCCTGCTGATGGTCCTCCTTGAGAACTTCCATGTCTTCAACTGCCGGTCGGAGTACCTCTCAGCTTTCCGTGTCCCGATAAGCCGCAACTACTTCCTGATCGCCGGTGTCGTCGCCGCACAGGGCATCCACATTCTCGCGCTCTATGTGCCCATCCTCCAGGACGTGCTCCAGTTGCAGCCGGTCTCCCTGCTTGAGTGGCTCACGTTGCTCGGCCTCGCCTCTCTCGTCGTGGTCGTGATGGAGATCTTCAAGGCGGTGAGGGAACACCGCCCTCCAGGTCACCAGACCGGGTACGGGGTCGGATAGACCTCCCACCGGTAGGGGAGGAGGACCTCGCCCACCCGGCTGCCGTCGGCAAGATCGGTCATGATGACGCTCCTCTTTGAGATCGTGTAGAGGGTCTCGTCCATGAAGAGCGACCGCTCTACCGCGTCGGGTGAGTTCCAGGCGTAGGAGGCGTCCCTCTCGGCATGGGCGACCGTGCCCACGAGAGTGAGCCCCTCCTCAGGGCTCACCCGGTAGATGTAGGCCCCCTGCCAGGTTGTGGTGGCATATGAGCCCGGATACCGTGACGAGGGATTCTCGATCCTTTTGACCTCGCTCACCGGGAGGACGAGGAGCCCCTTCTCCTCGATAAAGAGGAAGGCCTTGTGATCGCGAAGCGCGAGAGAGTCCGTCCCGGCCTCCCCGATCACGACGCTGTCGACCTGAACCGGTTTGTTCACGTCCGAGACGTCGAAGAGGGCAACCTTGAGGCCCGCGACCGAGACGCCGCCCCACTGGTTCTCGCTCGTCTCCTTCCCGACACCGATGATGTGGTCGGTCCCAATGGGGTGGAGGTAGTCGGAGTAGCCCGGGATCTTGAGCTCACCGAGGATGCCCGGGTGCTTCGGGTCCGAGAGGTCGATGACGAAGAGGGGGTCGATCTGCTTGAACGTCACCAGGTAGAGCCGGTCGCCGGCGAACCGGGCGGCGTAGATCCGCTCGTCCGGCGCGATATGTTCGAGTGTCCCGATGGTCCTCATCGCGGGATCGAGGACATAGACGTTGTTGTACTGGACCGACCCTTCCCGCGTCCATCCCTCGACGGTCGTTGCCACACGGAGGTTCCCCTCGTACTCGTCGAGCGAGAACTGGTTTAAGAGGTGCCCGGGGACCTCGCCCATCGCCCGGTAGTCGATCGCTCCCCGCTCGATCGCGAACCGGTGGATGATCGTCCGGTCACGGGTGCCGGTGCCGTCCGGCGGCGCCTCGAAGACTACGTCGCTGGAGACCGGCCCCATGTTCCGGTACCCGATGTAGAGGTTCTCCTGCGACGCAAAGAGGGTGGTGTCGTAGCCGAGGAGGAAGGTCTCGGCGTCGGGAGCGCCCGTGTCGTTCCGGACCGAGAAGCCGCCTGCGGTGTAGAAGACGTAGTTCTGCAGGGGACTTATCGGACGGTAGACGTCGGGCTGGATCGGCTCGCCGCTGCCGCCCCTCACCTCGGGAAGGGCGATCCTGTCCCGCACCCAGACCGGGGGCTCCTGTGTGATGGTGTAGACGTAGTCCCCGACCATCCGGGCGTCATAGTAGTTCCCGGTGAAGGTCACGTCGCGGACCCGCTCCGGGTCTTTTCGGTCGCTGATGTCGTAGACGTAGGCATGCGTCACCGTCCGCCAGACCGGGACCGGCGTTACGCTCCCTTCCACGGCGGTCATCTCCTCATCCGTCGTCGTGGCAAAGACCACCAGGCGGTCGCCGGCGAGGAAGAGCGCCTTCGGGCTCCCGTCGATCCGGGTCTCGGAGATGGTCTTCGCATCCTCCGGAGGGAAGGCCTCGATGATCACGAGCCTCTCGCCCGAGATGATGTAGATGTACTTCCCGTCGTTCTTCAGGAAGTCGGCCTCGTCCACGCCCTTCACCTGCACGTTCGTCGTGGAGTAGTCGCCGGCTGAGGAGGTCGGGGCGGACGTCGCCATCGGTGCCGGTGCGTAATCGCTTTCAGGCATGACGCCCCCGGTGGTCCGGGGGTAGCCGCTGCCGTTCCACCCTCCCTGTGCGTGTTCTTTCAGGAACGCTTCTATCTCCTCGTTCGATGCAAACTTCTGTAAATCTCCGTAGGCTTCTCTCCCCGCGTCCTCCGACGCGAAGGCGGTCCCGATGATCGCGGCGATCACCAGGCAGCCGATGGCGACTACCGTCGCCGGTTTCCAGTTCCCCATAGTCATCACCTTCCGTTGAAGGATGATGCACGCGCGGGGGTATCAGGTTTGCGTAACCTACGAATATTTTCGAA
>ERZ795032.429-NODE-429-length-47689-cov-444.597472_pt1 | contig 47689 bp, 39 predicted proteins | sample MGYA00375124_ERZ795032 | MGnify/ENA primary metagenome ERZ795032 (study PRJEB30167, sample SAMN05720154) | activated sludge metagenome | isolation source: Anaerobic digester | place: China | collected 2015-12-16 ...
GGTGCAACAGTCGCCCCCGGCTGTCTGGCTCCCGTTCCTTGCGATCGGGCTCCTGCTGGTGCTGAGAAGGATCTGATCTTCTCTTTTTATCCGGAGAGCGTAACCTTGAAGAGTGAACCGGGGCCGGGCGCACTCTCTTCACTATCAATCCCGGCTTGTTTGAGGATGCCAATCTGTCTTCCTGTGCGGTTCTTCCCGCTGCACATCAAGAACGAGTTCTATTGCTTCTTTGGTGTTGGCAAGCGCTTCACCCTGGCCGGTCGCTCCCGGGATCTCAATGCACCGAACGGTGAACCCCCCCTCTTCTTGTGGTTCGAGCACTGCCGCATATTTCATGATTGTATCGTCGATCGCGCAGATTATACACGTTTTTTTGGTGGTTGTTTGAGCAGTTCGACGAGCAGCGATCGGGATGAACAGTGTTCCACCGGCTGTGCCTGCGGCGTATCATTTCATCGGGGCGTTAATGCAGTCGAAACCGGAAACAATATGTGAACAATCATAATTTCAACTAAATACATTTAACTTAAAGGGATTATTTTTAGAAAATATTATACATGGCCGCACCCCATAGCAAAACACCGGTTGCTATGAAGCTGATTACCGTTGCAGGGCCTCCGTCCTCGGGGAAAACCTCCGTCATCCTCAAAACCATCGCAGCCCTCGGGCTACCCGAAGGGAGCGTGGGGGTCGTGAAGTTCGACTCGCTCACCTCCTTCGATCACCAGCGCTATGACGAACAGCAGATACCCAATCAGACCGCTTTTGCCGGAAAGATCTGTCCGGATCACTTTTTCGTCAGCAATGTCGAAGGGGCGGTAGAATGGGGTATGAAGAAAGGGCTGTCGGTTCTTATTACGGAGAGTGCAGGCCTCTGCAACCGGTGTTCGCCGTACGTGAACGCCATCCTGTCGGTATGTGTCATCGACAATCTCTCCGGCGTCAACACGCCGAGAAAGATCGGCCCGATGCTGAAGTATGCCGATATCGTCGTCGTCACCAAGGGAGATATCGTCTCCCAGGCAGAACGCGAGGTCTTTGCCTTCAATATCCGTGAGGTCAATGCATCGGCGACCGTTCTCTTCGTCAACGGGATCACCGGCCAGGGAGCGTTTCTGCTTGCCCGCTACTGGCAGGATGCCCTTGATATCCGGACGCTTCGCGACCGCAAACTCAGGTTCACCATGCCTGCCGCCATCTGTTCGTACTGCACCGGCGAGACCCTTATCGGAGAGATGTACCAGATGGGGATGGTCAAAAGAATGGAGTTTGACGACGTATGAGCGCCCTTGACTATGTTGCCGAGGTCTCCGCCGTTCCAATCGGTGATATCCTCCGCCGCTACCCCCTTGCGGCCGATTACCTCGCCAACATACGGCTGAGCGGAGTCGATGAAACCAAGACGCTTCCTGAGATCCTGGAGGATGTCGATGAGGATATGCTTGAAGAGTTCGGGCTCGATCGCGAGGAGGTCATATTCCACTTCTGTGCATTTATTGAGGCATTTTCCCGGGTTAAGAGACCCGATGAGGCAATCTCCTCCATCACGATTCTCGGCGGACGGAATAAGACGGGAAGACCCGAGATGGTCGAGCTGACGATAACACCCGGCGAGGTCGTGAGCATCGTCGGTCCTACCGGCTCGGGGAAGAGCAGGCTGCTTGAGGACATCGAGTGCCTCGCCCAGCGCGATACGCCGACCGCACGGCAGATCCTCATCAACGGTTCGGTTCCCGATGCCGACAAGAGATTTGTCGCCGGAGGAAAACTGGTAGCCCAGCTCTCGCAGAACATGAACTTCGTCATGGACCTGACCGTGCAGGAATTTCTGGAGATGCACGCAAAAAGCCGGATGATCGCCGGGTCCGCCGCGGTCGTGGAGAAGTGTTTTGCGGTTGCCAACTCCCTCGCCGGTGAGAAGTTCACGCTCGATACGAAGGTCACCCAGCTCTCCGGCGGGCAGTCGCGGTCGCTGATGATTGCCGATACCGCTCTTCTGGGTTCATCCCCGATCATCCTCATCGACGAGCTGGAGAATGCAGGAATCGACCGGCGGGAAGCGGTCAAGCTCCTCGTCGGCAACGAGAAGATCGTCCTCATGTCGACGCACGACCCGCTCCTCGCCCTCCGTGCCGACAAGCGGATCGTCATCAGAAACGGCGGGATTACAAAAGTGATCGAAACGACCGCAGAAGAAGAAGAGACGCTTCATAAGATCGAGGCGATCGATTCCGTCCTCCTCGATATCCGCAATCAGCTCCGGGGAGGAGGAATTGTTGCAAAAGAGAGTATTCCGGAATTCCAGGAGATATGACGTATGTGGGAGTTATACGACGCATTGATCGAGCAGATCCCGGACGATATCGTCGTCGACGACATCGTCGTCGGGGGGGAGATGACGTATGTCGGGGCAAACGGCAACATCGGTCTTGCAGCATACCGGGGTTATGTCCAGCGTGCCCCGATGATGACCGAGAACAGGATTGGAAAGTCGTTAAAAGAGGTGGCCGGGTGCGTGAAGTCCTGGAACCTGCTGGAGGCATCCATCGGCCACTCGGCGATCGACGCGTGGTACAATCACCCGGATGTTGCGAGGTGTGCAGGGATAGAGATTCCGGAAAAGAAGCGGGTTGAGGAGCGGCTGAAAGACCCGTTCATCAAGTCCCAGAACCTTGTGAAGGGGAAGAAGGTCTGTGTCGTCGGCCATTTTCCGTTCCTCGAGAAACTGATTGCCCCGGTCTGTGACCTGAGTATCATTGAATGGGACCCGGAAGACGGGGATTATCCGTACTCCGCCTGCGAATATCTGCTGCCGGAATGCGATTATGCGTTCCTGACCTGTGCCGCCATCGGCGACAAGAGCATGCCGCGGCTTCTCGAACTCTCGGAGAATGCAGAAGGGGTGACGATCGTCGGTCCGGGAACTCCTCTTTCTTCGGTCTTCTTCGATTACGGCGTGACCGATCTATCCGGTTTCGTCGTGACCGATGTTGCGCTTGCCAGACGGATCGTCGCAGGGGCGGAGAGCCAGAGGATCTTCGGAGCGGGAATGAAGGTGCAGTATCTTCGCCCTGAGGTTTAAGGGAGACTGCGGCGTATCGTTCATGAACGTGCCGTTCTTTCACAATCGCCACGCGAACGGTTTTTGTTGAGATCCCGCTCGCCTCTTTTTGAGAAGACTTGAGCTCCTCTGGGGTTGCAACCCTCCGTGTCCGGCAACCGGCAAGCGCGTATCGAAGGTTGCGGCCCCTATTCAGGACGACTTCCAAAAGGACGTTGCGTTTATGCTGCCGCGGCGCTGAATCAGCATCCGACGATTCCAATCCTGGAACCGCTTGCCCAAACTGTCCTGCTCCAGACTCCGGCCGGCAGGGCTACAGATGAAAGACTGAGAGGAGGAAGTTAACGTAGTACCGTACCTGGAGGTTAGGCCTGCAGAAGCCCGTCACGAGGTCGACCGGAAACTTCCTCCCCGGATGGGCAAGCCGGAGGGTTCGAAAATGAAGAGCGGTTGCCGGAGACCGGTTCTCCCCCGTCTCGACCGCTCAGGACTGTTCACGCGGTATTTCCGCGAATCTCCATACCTTAAGTCTGCGTGTATGAGGTGTCCCGCCGATGCGCGGGTGGTCGTCGAGGCGGCGATCGGCGCCGCCCCCGGCTGTCTGGCTCCCTTTCTTCGCGGTCGGGATCTTCCTGGCGCTGAGAAGGGCCTGTTCTCCTTTTCTATCCGGGACACGGCACCTGTCCGCTCCCGTGCCGCATGCCCGGCGGTCGACTCCCGGCCGGCGGGCGAAACACCGGTCCGGAGCGTCGGTGTTCGTTGATTCCGCTGGACTCTCTCGCGGCAACGCCGCTCTCGCGGGGCGCCCGCGCGCGCCGGGACCTCCGGTGCCCGGCTCCGCCGCTCTTGCGGGCGGCAACGGCTTTTTTCCCTATTTTTGCCGTGGATTCGACCCGCCCGTCGATGTCCCGCGGGGTCTTCCGCCCCCCCGGCGGTGCGGGGCTGTTTTCGGTCTTGAGCGGATCGCGGGATCGCCGGGGAGTTGCGCAACCGCGAAGGCGAAAACGGTGAACCGGAGAGTACGTGTACCATCACGGATCCGGCGCCCCGGTATCTCGTTCCGGGTGCTGTGCAGAACCCTTATCACATCTCACGTGGCATAAACGAAAAATATTTAACAAAAGGCTTAAGTTCAGGTAATGTGATTGATCTCTTGTCAAGCCGGCCTGCTGGTCAGCTGTAAGGATCGGCTTGCGGGAGTAACCATGAAACGAGATGTCTTCCCAAAAGTGAGGGCGATCCCGGCAGCCTGCTGCCTGATCATCGCCTTAGTGTTCCTCGCGGCGCCGGCAACGGCGACGACCACACAGGTGAGCGTAACGAAGTATTGCGACAACAACTACTCGACTGCCGAGGATGCGGAGACCCTGACCCTCGCGCAGCTCCAGGGATTGTCGGCAATCTACAGCAACGGCCTGCTGTATATGCAGGGCGGGATCTTTGATAACACAACCGACGTGTGGACGTATACCAGCGGCAGTATGGCCTGCTTTGGCGAGCAGAACGGCACCTACGTCCGCAACATTACCGACCGGGTCGGCGGGATGAGCGTGGGCGACGAAATCAAGGTTGCGGCATCCGACGGCTATGGGATGTACTTTAATTACACCAACGTCTACGCGCCGAACAGCAGCCAGGGCGAGATGATCCTTTCCTGGCAGAACGAGACGCATACCGTCCCCGATTACGCGGACGGGATAAGGCTCTTCTTTTACACGCCGAGCGACCTGAACTTTACCAATGCGGACATGCGCGATTCGATGGCATCGTGGTATTGGGTCATTGTTAAGGACAAGTATAATCCGAGTGATCTTTATCCCTCGGCAAAGGGCCTCTCGGTGAAGTCCATCAGCGACCTTAAGATCTACCCGCCGCACCGGTATGACTTCAACACCACCGGCGACACGACCAGATACGCCTACGCGGGCGGTGTGACCGGCCTGCCGAGCAGTGCCACCGATCCGAGCACGCCGTTCACCAGCACATCGGCAATCGCTGACGATGACGGCACATCATACTCGACCAATAGTGGGGCTGGTTACTACGCCGCCCATCGCTTCGTCTTCAATGTCTCTGAGAATATAGACAATATAGAGAAGCTTGCTGTAACATGGGCTGGCGCCGGCACTGGTAGTACTAATGGAGTTGATCTCTACATCTGGAATGGCAGCGGATATAGTTCGTTGGACGAAACTACTCTCGGTGTAAAAGATACACTCACAGGAGCCATTACCTCTGGCATAAGCAATTATGTCGTCGATGGTAATGTAACGGTGCTCGTGAAGCAGAAGAGTGTAACGGATGGAGATGATTCAACTCTTGCAACCGACTATGTGAAACTCGTGGTGACGCATCACAACACGAATTCCAAGTATACTCTCTAGTCAACCAACTCTAACCATTTTTCCAATTATAGGTGATATAATGAAAGCATACCTACCTCTTGCCATTGTACTTGGTTTGCTCTGTATTGTGTTCCCAGTATCGGCGACGATCCCGGCGACCCTCTACGTCAGCAACGATGCCAACATAACAGATTATACAACTATTCAGTCGGCAGTCGACGCCGCTTCGTCCGGCGATACAATCTACGTCCTGCCCGGGACATATTCGCGGTTTGAGGTTGGGAAACCACACCTGACCATTCAGGCCCTTCCAGGTGACGAATTGGTTATCCTGGATTGTAATGGGGGCGAAGGTCCCAGGGTGCCGTCTGACAGCAGTCAAGATGCCACAGGGACGATCCTTGACGGGTTCACCTTCGTCAACCCGGGTAGTGTTATTAAGTTAGGAAATTATGGTCCTGCATCGGATTCGATTATCCGGAACTGTATGATAATTGGAATGACGGATCGGATGTCGCCGAAAGGTTCCAATATCACATTTGAGAACAATACGATTATAGATGCGATAGGAAATGAATTTGGAGCCCCTGCTTTTATCCTTCGACTGAGGGATGCGACAGACTGCAACATTATCAATAACACGTTCATCAACGTCACATCTACAGAGGGGATCATCACCCTCAGAGACACAACGACCACCAATAATACCATCGCCGGAAACACCTTCGACAGTACCTGCAACGGAAACGCCTTCTACTTCCGTGACGCTGGTGAGAACAACCGGATCCACCAAAACAACAACGTCTCCGGTGTCGCTCTCCACGCTGGCACCACCGCCCCGGTTAACATCTCCTGGAACACCACCGCCCCCGTCACCTACACCTACGACGGCGTCGAGCACACTGACTTCGTCGGCAACTTCTGGTCGAGCTACGCCGCGTCCGACGCCGACGGCGACGGCATCCTCGACACACCCCACGTCCTCCCGTCCGGTCTCGGCACCGACCACGCACCCTTAGCGGGAGCGTGGGAGGACGGGGTCATCGCCAGTCCGGCTCCCGAACCGAAGACCTGGTACGTCGGTGAGGGCGGGGACTACGCCGCCATCCAGGCGGCGGTCGACGCCGCCGCTGCGGGCGACACCATCGTCGTGAAGGACGGCGCCTACACCGAGAACGTGCTCGTCGACAGGGCCCTGACCCTCATGACCGAGAACGGCCCGGCGAGCGTCACCGTCACCGCCGCCGTGCCCGCGAAGCCGGTCTTCGACCTCAGGGCAGACGGCATCGCCGTCAGGGGCTTTACGACCCGCGGCCCGACCAACGAACACGTCGCCTCGATCGAGAGCGTCGGCTACGACGACTGCCTGATCATCGGCAACGACTGCGGCGGCGGGTGCTACAACGGCATCCACCTCGGCGGCAACGCCACTAACTGCACGATCACCGAGAACTCCTGCCACGGCAACACCAAGCGCGGCATCAGCCTCAGGGACGACGCCTGCGGCAACTTTGTCTACAACAACACCTGCACCGGCAACGCCGACCAGATCTGCGCGAAAGACAACGTCCACGACAACTACATCTGGGCCAACACCTTCGTCGGCAGCGTCCAGTGCCTCGGCGAAGACATCTGTCACTCGCCTGAGGAGGTCGCCTACACCTACAACGGTGTCGGGTACACCGGCTACGTCGGCAACTACTACAGCGGCTACACCGGCATCGACGCCGACGGCAACGGCATCGGCGACACCCCCGTGTTCATAGGCCACGACAAGTACACGAACACCGACCGCTACGACAACTACCCCATCATGGGTCCGTGGACGGGCCCGTGGCGGAACGGAACCATCGTCTTCGTCGAGCCCGCTCCGGCGACTCCATCCGACGTGACGATCACCTCCCCGGCCCCGGGCAGCACCCATGAGATCGGCCTTCCGGTTCAGTTCGCGGCAACCGCCGTCGGCGCCAACCTCACCTACACCTGGGAGACCGGCGACGGCGGCAACGCCACCGGTCAGGACGTCACCTACACCTACGGCAGGGCCGGCACCTACACCGTCAACCTGACGGTGAGCAACGAGCACGGGAGCTCCTCGGCAGAGATCGGTATTGTCATCACGAAACCGGAGCCGATCGTCTTCAACACCTCCGTCACGGTCTACGCCGACGAGCCGATCGTCGTCGACGGCGTCAGTTACGGCGGCAACACGTTCTTCAACATCCTCGCCGCCGCCGGCTACGTCTACACCTACGCCGACAGCGACGCGGGCTACAGCGACAGAAAACCGCTCCTGACCCTCACCATGGACGGCGTCACCTACCCGACCCGGAACTTCGGCGACGACTACAAGTGGAAGTTCTACGAGACCCTCGGGACCGGTGATGACAAGAAGTTCAAGAAAGCCTTGAACGGCTACATCACCGGATCCGGCGCCTACTACATCTGGTACGGCGACCTGAGCCAGTTCGGCTGGTGGGACCTCCCGTCGGTCGAGAACTCGACCTACGTCGTCGAACTCAACGTCACCCTCCTGCCGACCCGGCCCAGCGGGGATGGCACCCCGTCCGGCGTGACGATCATCTCCCCGTTATCGAACAGCAGTTATGCCGTCGGCGCCCCGGTGCACCTTGCGGCAACCGCGACCGGCGACAACCTCACCTACACCTGGGACCTCGGCAACGGCGATACCGTCACCGGGAAGACCACCGACTACACCTACACGACGGCCGGCAACTACACCATCACCCTGACCGTGGCAAACGATGTCGGCTCGGCCGAAGCATCGACCGGGATCACCATCGTCGACTCGGACCTTCCCTACATCGTCCTGTACCAGGGCACGGTCGATATCGTTGACGGCAGCACGATCATGGCCGCCATCTCCCCGCGCTCCGGGGGCTACACGCCCGGTGAGGATTACATCGAGATCCCGGCAACCAGCGTCGGCGGCATGCTGAACGCGAGCGGCTTCATCTTCGACCTCTGGAAGAGTTCGAAGCCGATCCCGACCTACTCGCTGACGGACATCACCACCCCCGAGGGGGTCTGCTACCCGAACGTCCAGAACGCGACGGCGGACCTTGCCTGGCGGTCCTTCGACGGCATGACCTCTGCCGCAACGAAGTACGACCCGAACGTCGTCCTCGCAAACGGCACCACCATCTACACGGTCTACGGCGACTACAACGTCGTCAACTCCGACCCGAGCGGCGCCCGGTACGTGATCGTCACCACGCTCAACATCGTTGACTCCGAACCCGCGGACGCACCGGTCGCCGGCTTTGATGCGAGCACCACGTCCGGCGACGCCCCGCTCGCGGTGCAGTTCACCGATCGGTCGACCAACACCCCGACCTCCTGGTCCTGGACCTTCGGCGACGGTGCGTCCTCCGCCGAACAGGACCCGGAGCACGTCTACACCGCTCCCGGCACCTACACCGTGGCCCTCACGGTCGCGAACGCCGCCGGGAACGACAGCGTGGCGAAGACCATCGCCGTGACCGAGGCCGCCGAAGGGGAGACGGACACCATCGTCCTCCAGCGGGGCTGGAACTTCGTCTCGACCCCGAAGCGCCTCGCCGACGGTGCGAACACCTATGCGATCTTCAATGACGTCGACACCGCCGCCCACACGATCCTGCTCTACGACGGGCTCGAGTACGACTGGAAAATGATGGGTCCGGCCGACACCTTCCGGCCGCTCGACGCGGTCTGGATCTACGCGAACGGAACCTACGAGATCCCGCTCGCCTTCGCCTCCGGCGCCCCCGACCTCCCGCCCACGAAGGACCTCGGCAAGGGCTGGAACGCGATCGGGTTCTCCGGCACCGAACCCCTGTCCGCGGCAACCTCCCTGCTGTCGCTCGGCGACCGCTGGGCCACCCTGATCGGCTACGACGCGGTCGACCAGCGGTACGAGGCCGGGATCATCCGGACCTCGGCAAGTGAGACACGGCGGATGCAGCCCACGCAGGGCTACTGGATCTACATGACCCGGCCGGACACCCTCGCCGCCATCAGCGGATAGAGCGTTGAGATTGGGTACGTGCACGGTCCTCTCCGGCCGGGGGAGGCACCCCCTCCCCCCCTGCACGTCCGCCCCGGAAAGAAAGATCGGGTTTTATGTTTTTCGTCGATCTGCTTCGTGACCGGCAACGCCCGCAGTGGCTTTTGTTGAGCGAAACGCCGATCGTGGACGACTGAAACCCGTTATAGCCGCCCGGAGGTCCGCGCGTACCGGGAGCCCCGGCGTCCGGCGTTCTCCGGTGGGTGCGGGACCGTTTTCGGTTTAGAGCGGGTCCGCGGGATCGGAGGGGAGTTGCGCAACCACGAAGGCGAAAACAGCGATCGGGGAACACGTGCACCATCACGGATCCGGCGCCCCGGTTTCCCTGTTCCGGGTGCCGTGCATAACCCTTATCGTATATCATGTGCCGTAAACGAAAAATATTTAACACAATGCTTAAGTTTAGGACATGTAATTGATCTCTAACCAGGCCGGCCTGCCGTAGGGCCCGGCTTCCGGGAGTTATTGCATGAGACGCGACGTATTCCCAAAAGCGAGGGCGATTTCCGGCAGCCTGCTGCCCGGCCATCGTCCTGGTGCTCCTTGCGGCAGCGACGGTCGAGGTAACGGCGACGAGGCGCTATGGCGACCGCGGTGAGCCGTCACCTCGCTGACTCCCGACCTTCTGGTTCTTCATTCAGGTGATATGATGAAAAACAGCTACTTGCATCCGGCCATGCTACCTGGCCTGCTCGCCCGGGACGGACACGCCCGCTGCCATCGGCGGAAAGAGGCGGGGAGGATGGGAATACGACCGGGTATCACAGTGCTCCTCCTCCTCGGCCTCGTCGCCGGTGCGGCGGCGGCCGGGGGCACCCCTGCGATACCCCAGGAGCTCTACGGGGGCGTGATGATTGGCGGCTCCCCCGCACCCGCCGGGACCGTGATCACGGCGACGATCGGGGGTACCGAGTACGGCTCGGTGGAGGTGGTGGAAGCCGGAAGATACGGCGATCCCGATCCGTCCAAAACGAGCCGGCTGCTCGTGAAGACAACTGAAGACCGGGCGGGAGAGACGATCACGTTCTACGTCGACGGGGTCGCCGCCCAGGAGACCGTGGTATTCACGCCCGCGGTAGTGACGGTCCTTGACCTGAGCGTCGCGGGGAGCAGCGGCACCGGCAGCGATACCGACATCGACACTTCAGGCAGTGGCGGCAGCAGCACCGGGACCCGGTACACGCCGACCGCCACCGCGGTGCAGACCCCCGGGCAGGCCTCCCTTGCCACGTCTGCGGCCGGCACCGTGACTGTCAGGACCGCTGACGGGACCGGCGCCGTGACGATCCGGGAGGGCACCGCCGCCCTTGACGCCGACGGCAACCCGCTCGGCGAGGTGACCTGCAGCAAGGTCGCTGCAGCCGAAGTCCCGGCAGCGCCGCCGGGAACGACGGTTGCCGTCGCCCTCGACTGCGGCCCTGCAGGGGCCACGTTCGACCCGCCGGCCGTCCTCACCTACACCCTCTCCGCGGAAGAGTGGGCAGGGATCGGCGACGGCGCGACGCTCTCGGTGATGTGGTACAACCCCGCCTCGAAGGCATGGCAGGAGATTGCCGCAACCGTGGACCCCGCCACGCGGACGATCACCGCAGAGGTCGGGCACTTCAGCATCTATGCCCTGGCCTGGACCGTCCCGGAGACGACGGCGGCACCGGAACCGCAGCAGACCGTTTCGCCCGGGGAACCGTCCTGGCCGCTCGCCGGTATCGGGGCGGTGCTCCTGATCGGCGCCGTCATCGGAGGCCTTGTGTATCTCAGAGGGAAGCAATGATGCCCCTCTTTTTGTATTTTTCCGGGTTGCGCGGTCCCGGTCGCCGCGACCGGACGGATCTACCGGGGCAGGATCTCCGCACGAACGTAGGACCATCGAAAACCCGGAGAAAAATCGAAAACGCGAGTTGAATCCCATGAAACAATCAAGACAGGTAATTATCACGCTCATGGTGTTGCTGCTGGCCGCCGCCGTGCTCTCGGCGCCGGTAGCGGCGGCAAACTACAACACCACCGAACTCCGTATCGCAAAGTATGCAAACGACAAATTGACCGTTCTGAACGAGACGACCGTCGACTACCACTGGCTGGAGGCAAACCTCCCGATCCAGGGAGACGGCGTCACCCGCTACTACCACCAGGGCCCGGTCTTCGAAGGGGAGTGGGAGAAGGTCCACCCCGATGAAGCGTACGACGGCTGGAACCCGGGCGAGGACGTCCGGATGAGCGTCCTCTACAAGGCGGACTTCGGAGCGGTCATGGGGACCGACCTCCGGGACATCTGCAACTACATCGGCGGCGCCGGAGAAGGAGACGCGATCAATATACGCAGCAGCGACGGTTTTTCAAAGAACTACCCGTATTCGATAATCTACGACCCCGACCCGCGCCAGGGTCCGGCCGTCCTCTGCTGGTACAGCGGCAACGGCTCCGGCCCCGATACGCAGGAAGGGATGGAACAGGGCCAGGGCTATCCGGATACCGGGTACATGGCCGGCATGCGGATGATCTTCTTCGCCGACACCTCCTCAAACCCCTGGGGCTGGCATGTCTTCGGCAACAACGACATGAAAGAGTGCTGGGATGAAAAATACTGGTGCTACGGCGGCGACTACCCCTCGACTGCCGGAGCCTCCCCCAAGTGGGTCAGCCAGGTCAGGGTTTACAGCCAGGACGATCCCGAACCCCCGGTTGCAAACTTCACCGCGAACGTGACGAGCGGTACGGTGCCCTTTGCCGTCACGTTCAACGACACCTCCATGCCCGTCGCGACCGCGTGGGAATGGGACTTCGGCGACGGCATTACCTCGACCGAGAAAAACCCGGTCCACACCTACACGGAACCCGGCACCTACACCGTCACCCTCACCGCCACGAACAAGGCCGGGAGCGACACAAAGGAGATGAGCGGGATTGAGGCGGCCGCGTCCGGAGGAGACGGCGACGACGCCGCCGAACTCCGCATCGTGAAGTATGCAAACGACGGAATAACCATCCTGAACCAAAAGACGGTCGACCGCAGCTGGCTGGAGGCAAACCTCCCGGTCCAGGGAGACGGCGTCACCCGCTACTATCACCAGGGCCCGATCACCGAAGCGGCCTGGAAGGAGAGGTATCCGTATAAACAGTACAACCCCTGGAACCCCGAAGAGACCGTCAACTTCATCGACATCGGTGCGGTCAGGGGCACCGATCTCGCCGACATCTGCGATTACGTCGGCGGCGCGAGCGCAGGCGACACCGTCACCGTCAACACCTCCGGCGGCGCCGCGATCGCCTACCCGTATGCAACGATCTACGAGCCCAACCCCAGGCAGGGTCCGGCAGTTCTCCGCTGGTACGACGGCGACGCAGCAGACTACACCTCCAGCCTGCGCCTCGTCTTCTTCGCCGACACCTCCACGAACCCTGATGGCCGGCACGTCTTCGGCAACACCGACATGAAGGTCTGCTGGGGAGAAGCAAACGCCGTCTACAACGACACCCTCCCTTCGAGCGCCGACGCCGCGCCGGACCGGGTCGTCGAGGTGCGGATCGACGGTAGCGATCCCCCCGCGCCCCCGGTCGTATCCTTCAGTGCCAACGTGACCTCGGGCTCGCCCCCGCTCACCGTCCGGTTCACCGACACCTCGTCGGGATCCCCCGACACCTGGGCGTGGGACTTCGGTGACGGCGCGACCTCGACCGAGAAAAACCCGGTCCACACCTACGCTGCTCCCGCGACCTACCCGGCAAAGTATACCGTCACCCTCACCGCTACGAACGCCGTCGGCACCAACAGCACGACCGTGGCCGACTGCATCGCGCTGAACGCTAAGGCGGCAGACTTCACCGCAAACACGACCGGCGGGCTGCCGCCGCTTGCCGTCCGGTTCACCGACACCTCCGGCGGCAACCCGACTGCATGGGCGTGGGACTTCGGCGACGGCAACACCTCGACCGAGCAGAACCCGGTCCACATCTACACCCGCGTCGGCACCTACCCGGTCACCCTCACCGTCACCGGCCCCTTCGGGAGCGACACGGTTGTGAAGACCGAGCCGATCGACCAGATCCGGGTGCTCGAGCCCAGGGATATCGGGACCACCACCCTGCGCGTTGCAAAGGTGGCCAGAAACGGCACCGTCTTAAACGAGACGACCGTCGACTACCGCTGGCTGGAGGAGAACCTCCCCGTCCAGGGCGACGGCGTAACGAACTACTACCACCAGTGGTGGATCTTCGATGACACCTACCCGGACCCGGAGGAGAAGAACTGGAACAGCGTCTTCCAGGGCAAAGGAAGGTTCGGCGCCGTGAAGGGCACCGACATCAAGGACATCTGCGACCTCGTCGGGGGCGCTTCCGAAAGGGACTTTATCCGCCTGGACAGCAGGGACGGCTATAAAACAGGGCTCAAGCAGGAATGGGTCTACAACCCCCACCCGCGCCAGGGCCCGGCCGTCCTCTGCTGGTACAACGCGGGCGGCGGTGACGGCCAGGGCGTCGGCTACACCGATACCGGCTACTTCCCGGGCATGCGCCTGATCTTCTTCGCCGACAACTCCACGAACCCCTGGGGCCTGCACATCTTCGGCATCTACGATGCCTACATGGCCTGGGGTACGTGGGAAGACGCAACCACAGGCTGGTCGGCAAAGTGGATCGACAAAGTCGTCATCGAGGTGGACAAATACGCCACCGCCCCGATCGCGAACTTCACCGCCGACGTGACCGCCGGTGAGGCGCCGCTCACCGTCGCGTTCACCGACAACTCGACCGGTGCTGACTCCTGGTCCTGGGCCTTCGGCGACGGCGCGAACGCGACCGACCGGAACACGACCCACACCTACACGGCCCCCGGCACCTACACCGTGAACCTCACGGTCGCGAACGCCGCCGGGAGCAGCAGCGCGACGCGGACCATCGCCGTGACCGGCTCCGGCGATACCGAGCCGGGCGAGACGGACACCCTCACCCTTCATCCGGGCTGGAACTTCGTCTCGACCCCGAAACGTCTCGTTAACGGCGCGAACACCTTTGCGATCTTTAACGGCGTCGATACCGCCGATCACTCGATCCTGCTCTACGACGGCATAAACGGCTGGACGATGGCCAATTCGACGACAACCTTCCGGCCGCTCGACGGGGTCTGGATCTACGCGAACAGGACCTACTCGATCCCGCTCACCTACGCTGCCGACGGTCCGACTCTCCCGCCCGAAAAGAACCTCGCCAAAGGCTGGAACGCGATCGGGTTCTCCGGCACCGAACCCCGGTCCGCGGCAACCTCCCTGCTGTCGCTCGGCGACAACTGGACCACGCTCATCGGCTTCGATACACAGGCCCAGGAGTACGGAGTGTCGATCCTCCGTGGCGCCACCGGCCGCCACGGTGAAGAACGCCCGATGCAGCCCCTGCAGGGTTACTGGATCTACATGACCGATGCGGAGACGCTCGCTGCCATCGGAGCCTGAAGGTGAGAAGGTGAAACCACAGCACGGTATTGCACTGGTCCTCCTCATCAGCCTCGTCGCCTGTGCGGCGGCGGCGGCCGGGAGTGTACCCCCTGCTCTCCCCCATGAATTCTACGGGAACGTAACGATCGGCGACTCTCCCGCACCCGCCGGGACCGTCATCACCGCGAAGATAGGGGATACCGCGTACGGCTCCGTCGAGGTGGCGGATGCCGGAAGATACGGCGATCCCGACTGGAGCCTGGGGAACCGCCTGCTCGTGACGGCGACCTCCGACCTGAAAGGAGAGACGATAGCGTTCTTCGTCGGCGGGGCGGCAGCGGAGCAGACCGCTCCGTTCACGCCCGGCGCAGTGATCCGCCTCGACCTGTCCGTTAAGGCGCCCGTGACGGCACCGACCGCGAAGTTCACGGCGAACGTCACCTCCGGCCCGGCGCCGCTCACCGTCCGGTTCACCGATACCTCGACAGGGTACGTTACCGCCTGGTCCTGGAACTTCGGCGACGGCGCGAACGCAACCGACCGGAATACGACCCACACCTACACGGCGCCCGGCACCTACACCGCGAACCTCACGGTCGCGAACGCCGCCGGGAGCAGCAGCACGACGGCGGTCATCACCGTCCGGGAGATCGGCGGGGTAGAGATCGTCCGCGGCCCGTACCTCACCGGCACCACCACGACGGCGACCTTCATCAACTGGATGGCGCAGGAGCCCGTCGCCGGCACCGTCGAGTACGCCGACGACGCCTACTACAGCGCAAACGGTGGATACGAGAAATCCGTCGCCGACACGGCAGAAACCGCGTTCCACCGCGTCGCGCTTGAGAACCTCGCCCCCGACACCCTCTATCACTACCGCGTCGCCGCGAGCAACACGACCACGGGCGACCACACCTTCCGGACGTTCCCCGAAGACGGCGGATTCACCTTCATCGTCTACGGCGACACCCAGAGGCCGGCGAACATTAAGCTCGTCGCCGACCGGATCGCCGATGAGGACCCGCTCTTCGTCCTGCACACCGGCGACCAGGTCAACGGCGTCGAGAGCGCGGGCGAGTGGAACGACTTTTTCAGGAACAGCGGGCGGATGCTCGGAAACACCACCATCTACACCGCGATGGGCAACCACGAGAAGAACCATACCGCCTACTACGAGAATTTCGGGTTGCCCCAGCGATACTCCTTCACCTGTTCGGACGCCCAATTCGCCATCCTCGACGACAACAACTGGGTCGATATCAACCGTGAATCCGTCTGGCTCAAAGACGACCTGGATTCAGACGCGGCCTGGAAGTTCGTCGCCCATCACCACCCGCCCTACTCCTCCACCCCCGAACGCACAGGGGGCTGGATCCTCCTGCGCACGTGGGGCGAGACCATGAAGAATGCCGGCGTCTCGGCCGTCTTCAACGGCCACGTCCACGCCTACGAGCGCTACCTCGTCGACGGCATCAACTACGTCGTCGCCGGCACCGGCGCAGGCCCGCTCTACCGGCTCGGCGACGAGAGGCCCGAAGGCTACCAGACCAGCCTCGAGGGCACCCTCGGCTACACGAAGGTCACCCTGCACCCGAACGGAACTGCCGTCGCCGGGTTCGTCAGGGTTGCCCGGCTCTCCGACGACGCCAACGTCCTCGAAGTCTACCCGCCGGGCAGCGTCTTTGAGACCTACACCATGACCCGCCCGCCCCGGGCCGACCTTGCGGCCGTTGGGCTGACCGTCCCCGGCGGCGCAGTCGTCGGGACCGCCTGTAGCGTCAACGGGACCGTCGAGAACATCGGGGATGCCGCCTCCGGCGCCTGCACCGCGACCCTCACCGCAGGCTCCGCCGGGATCGGCACCGCCGCCGTCGGCGCGCTTGCTCCCGGCGAGACCGCGAAGGTCTCCTTCACCTGGACCCCGGCAGCCGCCGGCGAAACGACCCTCGCCCTTGCGGTCGACCCGGCTGCGGAGGTCCCGGACATCAACCGCACGAACAACGCCCGGACCCTCATCGTCACCGTGACCGAATCCGGCGGCGGAGGCGACGCCCCGACCGGCGTGACGATCGTCTCCCCGGCACCGGGCAGCACCTATGAGATCGGTCTTCCTGTTCAGTTCTCGGCAACCGCCACCGGTGCCGGTCTGACCTACCTCTGGGAGACCGGCGACGGCGGCAGCGTCACCGGCCAGGACGTTAACTACACCTACGGCAGGGCCGGCACCTACACCGTCAACCTGACGGTGAGCAACGAGCACGGGAGCTCCTCGGCAGAGATCGGTATTGTCATCACGAAACCGGAGCCGATCGTCTTCAACACCTCCGTCACGGTCTACGCCGACGAGCCGATCGTCGTCGACGGCGTCAGTTACGGCGGCAACACGTTCTTCAACATCCTCGCCGCCGCCGGCTACGTCTACACCTACGCCGACAGCGACGCGGGCTACAGCGACAGAAAACCGCTCCTGACCCTCACCATGGACGGCGTCACCTACCCGACCCGGAACTTCGGCGACGACTACAAGTGGAAGTTCTACGAGACCCTCGGGACCGGTGATGACAAGAAGTTCAAGAAAGCCTTGAACGGCTACATCACCGGGTCCGGCACCTACTACATCTGGTTCGGCGACACGAGCCAGTTCGGCTCCTGGGACCTCCCGACGGTCGAGAACTCGATCTACGTCGTCGAACTGCACGTCGACCTCCAGCCGACCAGGCCGGTTGCACCGGTCGCGAACTTCACCACTAACGTCACGTCCGGCGACGCACCGCTCGCGGTCGCCTTCACCGACGCCTCGACCGGTGCGGACTCCTGGGCCTGGACCTTCGGGGACGGGGCGACCTCGACCGGGCAGAACCCGGTCCACACCTACACCGCCCCCGGCACCTACACCGTCAACCTCACCGTCACGAATGCCGCCGGGAGCGACAGCGCGACGAAGATCGTCACCGTAACCGAAAAACCCGCCGGCCCCGCCCCGGTTGCCGGCTTTGCGGCAAACGTCACGAGCGGCAACGTGCCGCTCGCCGTCCGGTTCACCGACACCTCAACGGGGAACCCGACTGCCTGGTCCTGGACCTTCGGCGACGGGGCGACCTCCGCCGGGCAGAACCCGGTCCACACCTACACGGCCGCGGGCATCTACACCGTCACCCTGACGGCCGCGAACTCTGCCGGGAGCAGCAGCGCGACCGGCATCGTCACCGTCCAGGAGATCCCGGCGGCACCCCCGCAGGCGGCGGAGAACTTCACCCTCGGCAATGGTGCAGTCAACATCACTACCGGAGAGGGCGGCGGGCAGCAGGTGACCTTCAACGCCACCGCCGGGACCGGCAACGTCACCGGTAACGACATCCTCCTGCAGAGCGGCGGTCTTGCCGTCACCATCCGGACCGATGGGCTCACCGCCAACGGCAGCGTATCGACCGGCAACGTCACCGGCGTCCACCTGGAGTCCGCTCCCGTCAACGCCACGGTCGGCAACGCCGGCAACGTCTCGGTATCCTTTGAGGCCGAGATGAACGGCTACAACCCCGCGCTCGGTATCACGGCGTCGATCTACGATCAGCCGGGCGACACGGCGAATACGGCGTTCGTCCTCGCGGCACAGGACGAGAACCTCGAGCTCGCCGGCATCGCCTATGCAGTCTATTTCACGAAGACCAACCTCACGGGGAACGACACAATCCGCGATGCCGTCCTGCGGCTGACGGTCTCGCCCGGCTGGGTGGACGCAAACGGCGGCATCGATACCGTCCGGATCTTCCGGCTGGGCGACGACGGCAACCGCTCGGTGCTGCAGACGACCTACGAAGGGATGGAGAACGGCATGATGGTCTTTACAGCCGTCTCGCCGGAGGGTTTCTCCGCGTTCGCGCTTGGCGCCGTGGCCGGTCCCGCGCCGGCCCCCGCCTCCTCCGGGAGCAGCGGCGGCGGCAGTTCCCAGGTATCGGTCGGTGCGGCAAGCAACCTCAAGATAGGCGATAGCGTCACCTTCCCGATGGACAGGACGGCAATCACGGCGATCGCCCTCACCGCGGACGATGACGTCAAAGAAGTCATGGTGACCGTGGAAAAGGGCTCGCTCCCGCGGGGTGCCGAAGCCCCGGCAGGCACGGTCTACCAGTACATCGAGACCAACCTCTACAAAGCGGCAGCCGGGAACTTCAGCGCCCTCCAGCTCCGGTTCGCAGTGCCGACCGCCTGGCTCGCGGGGCAGGGATGCACCGCGAAAGAGATCGGGCTCTTCCGGCACACCGATGAAGGCTGGAGGCAGATCCCGGTCGAGGTGCTCGACGAAGAGGGCGGCGATGCAATCTTCTCTGCCAGTGCGGATGCATTCGGTCTCTTCGCCATCACGGTGACCGGGAAGGCCACCGGCGAACCAACCTCCGGACCCACCGGGACGACGACAACGCCCGTGGCGGGCACGACGACGCTTCCGGCAGAACCGCCGGTCGAAGAGCCGCCCGCCGAAGGATTCCCCGCGACGACGCTGGCCTTCGTCGCCGTTACTATCGTCATCATCGCGGCGGCAGGATACGTCTTCTTCACGAGGAAGTAACCTCACGACGTTGGGTGACGGCGTGCGGGAGTCCCCTCCGGCAGGGGGCTCCCGGTTAACCGGCGTCCAGGACTCCTCCTGCCGGTAACCCCGGCAGGAGGCCGGCCTCCCGAAACAATCGAGTCGTCGCCCTGCCTCCGATCCTCTCCGGGGGTAAAGAGCGGCGTAGACGCAGGTTACGAAAACCCTGATGAGTTATTTAGATTAACAACGTTGAAAAATCGATTAAGTAAACCAAACTAATTTGACTTCCGGGCAACGTATCCCGGCATCGCTTGAAAATCCCATCTACCCGAAGGCGCGAGTTGAATCCCATGAAACGATCGGAACAGGCAATTATCATCCTCGTGGTGCTGATGCTGGCGGCCTTCGTGCTGCCGGCGCCGGTGCTGGCCTCAGGTTACACCACCACCGAGGTGCACGTCGTAAAGTATGCAAACGATGAGGTGACCGTCCTGAACGAGACGACTGTCGACTATCACTGGCTGGAGAAGAACCTCCCGATCCAGGGCGACGGCGTCACCCGCTACTACCACCAGGGCCCGGTCTTTGAAGGAGTCTGGGAAGAGGAGCGTCCCGGCGAACCCTATGATCCCTGGAACCCGGATGAGGGCATCAAAATCAGCATCCTCTACAAGGGAGACTACGGGGCGGTCAAGGGGACCGACATCAAAGACATCTGCGACTACATCGGCGGCGCGAAAGAAGGAGACACGATCAACGTACGCAGCAGCGACGGTTTCAGAAGATCCTACCCTTATTCGCTCATCTACGAACCTGACCCGCGCCAGGGCCCGGCCGTCCTCTGCTGGTACAGCGGCGCAAAAGAGGGGCCCGACGCGGAGAAAGGAAAGGAGCAGGGCCAGGGCTATCCCGATACCGGGTACGTCGCCGGCATGCGCCTGATCTTCTTCGCCGACACCTCCACGAATCCCTGGGGCTGGCACGTCTTCGGCAACACCGACATGAAAGAGTGCTGGAGCGAAGAATACTGGTGTTACGGCGGCGACTACCCTTCGGCCGCCGGCACCTCTCCCAAATGGGTCAACGAGATCCGGATCTACAGCCAGGAGGACCCCCCTGAACCACCGTTTGCCGGCTTCACCGCGAACGTGACCTCGGGCGCTCTCCCCCTCGCCGTCCGGTTCACCGACGCATCAGAAGGCGTCCCGACCACATGGAAATGGGATTTCGGCGACGGGAGCACCTCGACCGAGAAAAACCCGGTCCACACCTACACCGTCCCCGGCACCTATACCGTTACCCTCACCGTGACGAACGCCGCCGGGAGCGACAGCACCGAGAACACGGTGACCGCCGGAGTTGCAGGCTTCACGGCCAGCGTCACGTCGGGCGCCGTTCCCCTGACCGTCGACTTCACCGACGCCTCCGACGGAAAACCGACCGCATGGGAATGGGACTTCGGCGACGGCGAAACCTCCGACGAACAGAACCCGACCCACACCTACGAGACGGCGGGCACCTACGACGTCACCCTGACGGTCGCCTACCCCGCCGGCAGCAACAGCGTAACCAGGGCGAAATACATCACGGCGAGTTCGGGCAGCGTACCGGGTGGCGGCGGCGGGGGTTCCGATTCATCTGAGACCGCCACCCCGGTCCCCGAGAACACCACCGCAACCCCTGATGAATTCGCCGGAGAGATCTTCGAGAACCGGACCTTCCGGCCCGGGGTGCCCGACATCGAAGAGATCGTCATCTCCGCGCCGGAGATCCCGGAAAACCTGACCGTCTCCTGCGAACCAACCGGCCTGCCTGAAGAGGTCCCCGAACCGCCCGGAGAGGTCTACCGGTACTACAACATCACCTCCGGCGGCGCAAACGTCACCGTCAACGAGGCCGTGTTCCGGTTCAGCGTCCCCGACACCTGGATACGGGAGAACAGGATCGATATCGACGACCTCACCCTGTACCGATACAACAGGACCTGGACCCCCCTTAAAACCCGGTGGACCGGCACCGTCAACGGCACCCACACCTACGAGGCCGCTTCCCCCGGCTTCTCCCTCTTTGCAATCTCCGGGAAGAAGGCCGAGCCCACCCCCGCCGCGACGGCGACCCCGGTGAAGACGGCCACCCCCGTAGTCTCGGGTGCGCCGGGAAAAATTGACGGAACCACAGAAAACCCGCTCATGCTCGCCTTCGGGCATATCGCGGCGGCGTCTGCCCCGTTCTCAGGGGTACTCGATGCCGTCATGGCGTTCTTCGCCTTGTTCGGCATCATCCCCGCCGGTTCTCCCCCGGTGCCGGAGCCCGTGCTCGCCCCCGATCCGGTGCCGGCAACACCCGCGCCGGTACCAACCGTCGATATCACCCGGATGCAGTTTACCCTCTCGGTGCTCTCCGACCCGCCGGGCGCGCTCGTCGACATCGACGGAGAGTATACCGGGAAGACGACGCCGGCAGCCTTTGCGTCGCTCCCGGGCGGCAACCATACCGTCCGGGTGTACACGGACAGCGGCGGACCTGAGGAACGGGCGATCGCGCTCGATCGCGACGACGAGATCCTGATCGAACTTCCGGCGGCCGGAGCGGCCTCCCCGGGTCCGCTCCCTGACTGGAACCAGAACTGCCACGGCGGCGTCTACGTCCAATCGTCCCCGGACGGCGTGGAGATCCGCGTCGACAACTACAAGGCGAACCAGAAAACCCCTGTGGTTATCTACGGGCTGAAGGAGGGGCGGCATACCATCAAGGTGCAGGCAACGAAGATCGCGTTCGAGTCCGATAGAGAGCTGACCTGGGTTGAAAAGAACAGCATAACCCCGGTGACGTTCACGAGCGGCAACCCTGACCTGGTGCGCTCGATCCGTTTCGAGTCGAATGAGTATGCGAGGAAACCCTTCTCGATCAACGGCAGGTACCTGGGCGACCGGCTCCCGAAGAATGTCGATATCAGAGGGGTCGGGGGATCGTACATCACCGTTCGCGACGACAATGGAGGTTACCGGAGTTACAGGATACCTGCCACCGTCGAGTCGAACGATACCGTGAACGCCGCATTCTCCGATGCACCCTGCAGCGTTCTCGTGACATCGGTGCCGTCGGGTGCGGCGATATCGATCGACGGGTTCCGGACAGGCTTTGCCACGCCGTACGTCATCAAGAACGTATCGGAAGGAAAGCACCTGGCCCTGGTCTCAAAACCCGGGTATATCCCGGCAGAACAGGAGTTCCTCCTGACAGACAACCGTGGGGACGCCTGCGACGCCACGATGAAGGTCATCCTCGAACCCTACACCTGGGGATCGCTTAACGTCTCGAGCACACCGTCGGGTGCCGAGATACACCTCTACGGCCGGGACACCGGGGAGAAGACGCCCCACACCTTCCACTACCTCGGCATCGGCAGTTACACGGTGAAGGTGGTGGGGGAATACGGGTCAAGGACGATCGGGGACGTGACCGTCTTGCCGTATGCGATCGCCGAATGCCATGCAGACCTCCCCAGGGGTGGACTGAAAGATCCGGGGGCTCCGTGAGGAAGCCGCCCCGGAAGTATCCGGCGATCAAAATCCGTATGGTTCGGGCCCCTCTTACGCACGTTTGGGGAGAGTCGAACCATACCCGTCGCCGGATCGCGAACACGGCTCCCCTCCGGGTAACGCACCCGGAAGGGGGACACCCCTCCCGGCAGAGACGCTCCGGGGGTGTGCCGCAGATCGCCGTCGCCGGAAACCGGACGCGGTTTACTTAAAATTAACGTAATTTATATCTTTGCAAAGTAAATGGGAAAATATTTACTCGGGAATAACGCATTCCAGTATATTCATCGAGCGCACCAAAATCCGGAAAGCCTGACAGACGCGAGTTGACCCCCTATGAGACGATTGGAAAAAATTATTATACCCCTTGTGGTGCTGATGCTGGCAGCCTTCGTGCTGCCGGCACCGGTGCTGGCGGCGGAGACGGGGACCACCGAGCTCCGCATCGTAAAGTACGCAAACGACAGAACAACTATCTTAAACGAGACGACCGTCGACTATCACTGGCTGGAGAAGAACCTCCCGGTCCAGGGCGACGGCGTCACCCGCTACTACCACCAGGGCCCCGTCTTCGAAGGGGAGTGGGAGAAGGTTCACCCCGATAAACCCTACGACGGCTGGAACCCGGGCGAGGATGTCAGGATGAGCATCCTCTACAAGGCGGACTTCGGGGCGGTCAAGGGGACCGACCTCAGAGACATCTGCAACTACATCGGCGGAGCCCGGGAGGGCGACGAGATTAAGACCTTCAGCAGGGATGGTTTCACAAAGATATTCCCCTACTCGATCGTCTACGAACCCGACCCGCGCCAGGGCCCGGTCGTCCTCTGCTGGTACAGCGGCGAAGGTTCCGGCCCCGATACGGAGAAAGGAAAGGAGCAGGGCCAGGGCTACCCCGATACGGGGTATGTCGCCGGCATGCGCCTGATCTTCTTTGCCGACACCTCCACGAACCCCTGGGGCTGGCATATCTTCGGCAACACCGACATGAAAGAATGCTGGGACAAGAAATACTGGAGCTACGGCGGCAGTTATCCCTCGACCGCCGGCACCTCCCCCAAATGGGTGAGTGAAGTCAGGATCTACAGCCAGGAGCCCCCGGGGTCCGCCGCCGCAGAGGCGCAGCCCGCCGCCGGAGCCTCGCCGGCACAGGAGACCGCAACGCAGCCGCTCGCCCCCGGAGGTATTATGGGCCCGCTCGCCCTGCTCGGTGTCGTGCTCTGGTCAATCCGATATAAGAAGCAGGGATAAGCATGACGGGACGCTACATACAAAAGATCCTGGTCTGCTGTGCCGTCCTCCTCCTTGCCTGTTGCGTACCGGCGGCGGCGGGCATCCCGGGCGACACGGACGGCGACACCGTCGTCTCGGAGAAAGAACTCGCGACGGCGATCCTTGACCACCTGACCGCCGGTCGTCTCAGCGCGGACGAACTCTCCCTCGCCGCCCACAACAGCCTGCACCTGCCCTACGGACAGCTGGTCGTCGCCGTCGCGGGGGATAGATACCTCATCCCGGCGACAAGTTACATCGACCAGAAAGGGGTACCCGCCGACTCTCTCATCTACGAGGGTCTCGTGACAAAACTCCGCCCGAAGGAGGGCGGACCCAAGGAATACCTCGGCTGGCTCGCAGAGAGGTGGGAGTCTTCGGACGACGCCATGACCTGGACGTTCTACCTCGTCAGGAACGCCGCCTGGCACGACGGCACCCCCTTCACCTCGGCGGACGTGCGGTTCACCTACGAGTACTTCCGGGATCACGGGAACCCCGACGCTCCGGGGGCCGGTGCATACCTGGTGAACTCGGCGATCTTTAAAAATGTCGCATCAGTCGAGTGCCCGGACGACTACACGGTCGTCTTCCACATGAAATCCTGCGCACCGCTCTTCCCGGAGACCCTCGCGACCGGCCCGGGCATCGCGGTCTTCCCCGCACACATCTGGAGGGATATCGATCTCCCTTCCACCTACATCGACACGGCGCATATCGGCACCGGCCCCTTCGCCTACGGATCGACCATCCCCGGCACCCTCTCGAAGGTGACGGCGTATGAAGGCTACCACGGCGAGAAACCCTACGTGCGCGAGGTCGTCACAAAGAACTACGAAGACGAAGACGCGCAGATCCTTGCCCTCAGGCGAGGAGACGTGGATTTCATCAGCGGAGAGTTCGGGCTGTCCCCGAGAAAGGCCGAAGCCCTCAAGGACGCCCCCGGCATCGGCATATGCCGGATCCCCTCGGGCGGACAGGCCTTCGAGGTGGCGTTTACGTCCGACGTCTACCCGGCAACCATACCGGAATTCCGTCGCGCCCTGTCTCACGCCGTGAACCGGGAACGGGTGTGCTGGCTGGTCGGCGAGGGAGCCCGCCCGACGGAGACGGTTTTCCTCCTCCCGGCCCTGGCCGGCGACCAGGTCAACCCCGCGACGAACGGCCTGTTCTCCTACGACATCGCGGAGGCGAAGAGGCAGCTCGCCCGGGCCGGCTTCAACCTGACCGAGGAGAACGGGAGACCGGTTCTCCTCGGCCCCGACGGAAAACCGGTCGAGATCACGATCCCGCTCGCCGGCAAGGCGTCCACGAACGCCGTCGACCAGAAGATCGTGGCCGTGCTCAAAGAGGACTGGGAGGGGAAACTCGGTATACGAATCGTCGAGACCCCACAGGTGGACGACTCGATCTACCTGGACTGGATCGCAAGGACAGCCGTTCACTTCGACGGCATGCCCGGTCGCTGGCATGAAGACATCGACCGCCTGGACAACTTCCAGAGGAGCCCGCTCGGCGAGAACTACTACCACTTCGACAACGAGACCTTCAACGGGCTCATCACCGAGTTGAAGAGCACGGCCGATCCCGATAAAAGGGAGGAGATCGGATTTGAGCTGCAGGAGATCCTTGCCGAAGAGGTGCCCTGCATCCCGGTCTTCTCCCAGGACGCCTTCATGGCCTACCGGTCGGATCGGTTCGTCGGGTGGGACGCCGCCCTGCTCGGCGGCGGCGGGAACATCCGTCTCTTCTCCGAGATCAGACCGGCGAGCGCCGAGGTGGGGCTGAGGGCGTGATCGTTCGCCGGTACAGGCCTCGTCCCCTCCCCTTTCACCAGATCCCCTGGCCATTATCATGAACGGCATATACCTCCTCAAACGGCTGATCACCTCGTTTGCAGCCTTCTGCATCGCCGTGACCATCATGTTTGCCCTCCTCCGTCTCATGCCCGGCGACTACATCACCATGTACCTGGAGGCGATCTACCGGTACGCCCCCCCGGACGTCGTTGAAGCATTCAACCATGTATACGGTCTGGATAGACCAATCCTGGAGCAGTACGTCATCTACCTTCTGGATGCCTTCCGGGGGAACTGGGGATACTCCTTCATCTACAAGGTTCCGGTCCTCACCGTGATCGGCGAGAGACTTGTCTGGACGCTGATCCTCCTCCTCCCGGCAACGATCCTTGCCACCCTTGCCGGCATCGGCATCGGCGCGTACTCGGGCTGGAGACGCGGATCGAAGACCGACATCGCGCTCCTGAACAGTATGATCATCATCCGGGCGATCCCCTCGTACTGGCTCGCCCTCATGATCCTCATCATCTTCGCCTACTACCTCAACCTCTTTCCGCTGGGGGGGTACGTCGATACCGGCGCCCTCACCACCGGGATCGATCCGCTCGACGTGGCAAACCACGCTGTGCTCCCGGTCCTGACGCTCTTCCTCTTCTCGGTGACCGGGACTTATTATCTCATGCGGAGCTCCATGCTCATGACGGCCGGGGAAGACTACATCACCACCGCCAGGGCGAAGGGGCTCGACGAACTGATGATCCTCAGGAAGCACGCCCTGAAGAACGCCATGCTCCCGATGGTGACGCTGATCACGTTCGAGTGCGCGGGCATGATCACCGGGAGCATCTTCGTCGAGACGATCTTCTCCTGGCCCGGCCTCGGGATGCTCACCTACAAGGCCCTCGCCGTCCGTGACCTCCCCCTGCTCCAGGGGATCCTGCTGATCGACACGCTCTTTGTCATCGCGGCGAATATCGCCGCCGACCTGATCTACCCCCTCGTCGATCCGCGTGTGCAGGTGGGTGACGATGCATAAAAAGATCGTCCTTGCCGCAAGCCTCGGCATCGTCTTCGCATACTGTGCGGTCGCTCTCCTGGCCCCGGTGATCGCGCCCTATGACCCTCACGCGATCACGGGCGCACCGCTCTCCCCCCCCGACCGGGACCACCTGCTCGGGACGAACGACCTCGCCCAGGACATCTTCAGCGGGCTCATCTGGGGCACGAGGGCGACGCTACTCCTCGGCTTCGTCGGAGCCGCCATCGCTGTCACCGTCGGCACGGCTGCCGGCATCGTATCGGGGTACTACGGCGGCCTGATCGACGAAGCCGTCATGCGCCTCCTCGACGTGGCGATGACCATCCCGATCTTTCCGCTCCTGCTCATCCTCACGACGTTCTTTCGGCCGGGGATCTACCTGATCGCGGTCCTTATGGGTCTTTTAGGTAGTTTCCAGGGCGTGCGGTTGATCCGGTCGCAGGTCCTCTCCCTGGCGGTCGCCGACTTCGTCGTCGGGACAAGAGCGCTCGGCGCCGGCGACGGCTACATCATGGCACGACATATCCTTCCGGGCGTCCTCCCCCTGGCCGGCGTCAAGTTCGTCACCTCCGCCCAGCACTTCATGCTGATCGGGATCGGCCTCGGATTCCTCGGCATCACGGACCCGAGCGTCGTGGACTGGGGTCAGATGATCAACCGGGCGAGCCAGAACGGGGCGATGATCCTCGGCCTCTGGTGGTGGCTGATCCCGCCGGGCCTTGCGGTGACGCTCATCTCTCTTGCTCTTGCGTGGCTGGGGTATGCCTGCGAAGACGAGATCAATCCGAGACTCCGGGTGATGCGGGTATGACGGCGATGAGCGACGCACTCCTTGAAGTCCGGGGGCTCAAAGTAGGGTTCCCCACTCCGGAAGGGCTGGTCCGGGCTTCCGATACCGTGGATCTCGAGATATACCCGCGGGAGACCCTCGGTCTCATCGGCGAGACCGGGTCGGGGAAGACCGTGCTCGGCATGGCGATCCTTCGTCTCCTCCAGCCCAACACCATCATCGAGGGGGAGATCCGCTACCGCGGCCGCGATCTCCTCTCCCTTCCGGAGGCCGAGATGCAGAGGGTACGGGGGCGGGAGATCGGGATCGTCCTCCAGAACTCGGGGACCTCCCTCAACCCGGTATACACGGTCGGGACCCAGATTGCAGAGGCGGTCACCCTCCACCAGGGGTTGAGCGGGCCCGACGCCCGGCAGCGGGCGGTGGAACTGCTCGACGCCGTCGGGATACCCGATCCGGTCAGGATGGCCGGGGAGTATCCCCACCGGTTCAGCGGTGGGATGCGGGAGAGGGCGCTCATCGCCACTGCGCTCGCGTGCCGTCCGAACCTCCTCATCGCGGACGAGCCCACGAAAGGGCTGGATGCCGTCACCAAACGGGGGATCGTCGACCTCTTCTCGGAGATCGACCGGGACCACTCCGTCCTCTTCATCACCCACGACATCGAGACCGCAGGAGACCTCGCCACCCGGGTCGCGGTGATGTATGCAGGCGAGATCGTCGAGATAGGCGGGGCGGAAGAGGTCCTCGGGGATCCGGCCCACCCGTACACCCGGGGTCTCCTCGCCTCCCTCCCGGAACGGGGGATGCAGCCGATCCCTGGCTCGGCCCCCTCGCTCATCACCCTGCCGTCCGGCTGCCGGTTCTCGCCCCGGTGCGGTTGCGCGGTCGAGAACTGTAGCAGGGAACACCCCGGACTCGTCGAGGTCGGGTCCGGGCATTATGCACGGTGTATGCTCTATGATTGAGGTTACTGATCTTGAGACCTGTTTCTCGACGGGCTTCATCCGCCGGAGGGTGGTCCGGGCGGTGGACGGGGTGTCGTTCCGGATCGAGGAGGGCGAGACCCTCGGTCTCGTCGGCGAGAGCGGGTGCGGGAAGACGACGCTCGGCCGTTCGATCCTCCGCCTCGTCGAGCCGGACAGGGGCCGGATCGTGGTCGACGGGACCGACGTCACCGCCCTCTCCCGGAGCGAACTCAGGCGCTTCCGGCCACGGATGCAGATGATCTTCCAGGACGCCTACGCCTCGCTCAACCCGCGGATGCGGGTCAGCGAGAGCGTTGCCGAGCCCCTGAAGATCCACCGGATGGGGAGCAGGGCCGATATCGACCGAAGGGTGCGGGAACTGATCGAAGAGGTGGGGTTGAACGAGGAGCACCTGAACCGCCGGCCCTATGAACTCTCAGGCGGCCAGAACCAGCGGGTGGTCCTTGCCCGCGTTCTCGCTCTCAAACCGAGGTTTCTCGTGGCCGACGAACCCACGTCGGCCCTGGACGTCTCCGTCCAGGCCCAGATCCTCAACCTCATCCGCGACCTCGGGCACGACTACCGCATGACCTGCCTTTACATTTCGCACGACCTCGGCGTCACCCGGGCGATGAGCAGTCGCGTCGCCGTCATGCTGGAAGGAAGGATCGTGGAGATCGGCAGGACCGCCGACGTCCTCGATCGCCCCTCGCACCCCTACACCCGGAGACTCGTTGACGCCTCGCTTACGGGACCCTGTGCATCTCTGGAGAGACTGCCCCTCCCTGCGGCGCCGACGACGGTCGAGGTGCGGTCGGGCCACTGGGTGGAAGAGACGGTGTAACGAACGGCCGGCAGGTCACCGCTTCTTGTGTGCGGCGTACGTGCCGGCAGCAACGGCCGCGGCTGTAAGGGCCGGGATGACCACCCAGGGCGCGCCTCCCGCACTGGTCGGGCCGGGTGCCTGCCCGGCGTCCGCGGGCGCTGCGCCGGTTGCTGCTACCCCGGATCCGACGCTCACCACAGTCGGAGAGATCGCGTCTTCGGTCTTGTCGACGGCATCGATCCACCTCCCGGCAAACGTCCAGGAGCCGGCGGTCTTTGCCTGGACCCGGTAGGTGATCTCGCGCTCATCGATCACCGCAAACGTCAGTGTCTGTCCGGATACGCCGTATTTTTCCATCGGATAGGATGTCTCAAGGAACGCAAAACCCTCCGGTATCGTCTCCACGACACCGCCGACGCTCAGGCTGTCGACCGACAACGTCACCAGAACCTCGTCGCCGACCGGGACCGAAGAGCGGTCAACCTCACGGGAAACGGCGGCATCGTTTGCCCAGACGGGCACGACACAGAATGCGGCAAGGATGAGGATGCAGCAGATCGGCGCCAGGCCCCGGGATACCATCACAGGATTCTCTATCACGGAAATCACCAATTATTAACATTTGTGTTTTGTGAATGGCTTATATTTAATAGAATTGATTCTAATCGGTGCCGAGACTACGGCAGGCTTTGACGCGCAGGATCGCTCCCGGGATTGAGCGGGAGATTCTGCGTTTTTTTTGGGTGCGTTGCATCCGCAGGGCGGTTGCGGACGGAGTGCCGGGGTATTTATATTATTAATCATTAAGATTTAAAGGGGGTTTTTGTTTGAGAGAGTTACGCATTCATGGCAGGGGTGGTCAGGGTTCCGTGACCGCCGCCGAACTCATTGCGTTTGCGGCGTTTGAGGGCGGTGTGTATTCCCAGGCATTCCCGGCATTCGGCGTGGAGCGGCGTGGTGCCCCGGTTCAGGCGTTCGTCCGCTTCAGTGATGAGAAGATCCGGCTGCGCAGCCAGGTCTACGAGCCTGACTACATCATCGTGCAGGATCCGACCCTGATCGGGGATGTGGATGTCTTCAAGGGCATGACTGCAGGCGGTATCGCCATCGTCAACACCGAGAAGCCCGACTTCGATGCCCGGGTCCCGGAGGGCGTGAAGGTCTACGCCGTCGATGCGACCACCATCGCGCTCGAAGAACTGGGCGTGCCCATCACCAATACAACCCTGATGGGCGCGTTCGCTGCAGCCACCGGCGAGATCAAGCTTGAAGCGCTCGAACATGCACTGCGCAGCCGGTTCTCCGGGAGCATGGCTGATAAGAACGTCAGGGCAGCAGAGCGCGCATATAACCTGGTCGGGGGTGCTCTCTGATGGCGCTACGGGTCGGCTGCGCCTCGCCGCCGGGCAGGGCGCTCGAGAACAAGACGGGTGCCTGGAGGGTTTTCAAACCGGTTTTTGAGCCTGAGAAATGCTCTAAGTGCGGCATGTGCGCCATGGTATGTCCGGAAGGGTGCGTCCGCGAGACTGAGGAGGGCACGTTCGAGCCGGACCTCGATTACTGCAAGGGCTGCGGAATCTGCGAGGAAGTCTGCCCGAAGAAATCGATCCGGATGGAGAAGGAGGAGAAATAATGCTGGAATTTATGGAAGGGTCGCATGCGGTGGCCGAGATTGTGAAACGGTGCCGACCACAGGTGATTGCAGCCTATCCGATCACGCCGCAGACGCACATCGTCGAGGACCTTGCCCAGATGGTGGCGAACTGCGAACTCGATGCTGAATACATAACCGTCGAGAGCGAGTTCTCGGCCCTCTCTGCCTGCCTCGGCGCGAGCGCGGCAGGTTCCCGGGTCTACTCGGCAACGACGTCCCAGGGCCTCGCCCTGATGTTCGAGGTCTGTTTCAACGCGGCGGGGATGCGCCAGCCGATCGTGATGACGATCGCGAACCGCTCGCTCGGCGCGCCGCTCTCGATCTGGAACGACCAGCAGGACTCGATATCCCTGCGTGACTCGGGATGGCTGCAATTTTACGCGGAAGACAACCAGGAGGCTGCCGATCTCCACATGATCGCGTATAAAGTCTGCGAAGACCATGACATCCTCCTCCCGGCGTTCGTCTGCTTCGACGGGTTCATCCTCTCGCACACCTACGAGCCGGTTGCCCTCCCCACACAGGAGGAGGTGGATGCCTATCTGCCGGCCTTTAACCCATACCAGCGGCTGGACGCTGAAGCGCCGCTGAGCTTTGGGATGTATGCGACGCCCGAGTACTACACCGAGTTCCGGTATGAGATCGATCAGGCACAGTATCGTGCCAAAGAGGCGTTCGTGAAAGCGGGGCGCGAGTTCGGCGAGCAGTTCGGCAGGGATTACTCTGCTCTCGTGGAGGGGTATCGCCTCGATGACGCCGATACCGCACTTGTTGCCATGGGCTCCATCTGCGGTACTGCAAAGGACGCCGTCGATGAGATGCGCGACGCAGGCAAGAAAGTGGGGCTCTTGAACATCCGGATGTTCCGGCCGTTCCCTGCCCCGGAGATCGCGGATGCGCTCAAAGGTGTCTCGACGGTGGCGGTACTCGACAAGAACATATCGCTCGGCAGCGGGGGGGCGGTCGGCACCGAGGTGAAAGCGGCACTCAGCGGTTCCAATCAGGCTGTATACGACTACATCATCGCCCTCGGCGGGCGCGATGTGAGGAAGCGAGATATCGCTGCGGTCGTCGACCTCGCCGAGAAGGGGAAAGGAGACATGTTTTATGGATTACGCACGGAGGTGCTCTGAATGGCTGAAGTAGAGCAGGGATGCGAGCTTCTCTCGGCCGGGCACCGGGCGTGCGGAGGGTGCGGTCCGGCGCTTGCGGCCCGGCTCCTTCTCAAAGCGACAGGAAAGAATGTCATCATCGCCGCCGCGACCGGATGCATGGAGGTCTTCTCCACACCCTATCCGGAGACCGCGTGGGGGGTCCCCTGGATCCACTCGCTCTTCGAGAACAATGCAGCGGTTGCATCAGGCATCGAGGCCTCGCTAAAGAAGCAGGGGCGCAGTGAGAAGGTCGTCTGCATCGGCGGCGACGGGTCCACGCTCGATATCGGGGTGCTCTGCATCAGCGGCGCTTTCGAACGGGGTCACGACATCACCTACATCTGCTACGACAACGAGGCCTACATGAACACGGGCATCCAGCGGTCGGGTGCGACACCCTACGGCGCGAGCACCACGACGAGTCCTGCAGGGAAGTGCTCGCTCGGCAATCAGCACCAGAAGAAGGATATGCCCAGGATCCTCGCCGCTCACGGCGCGCCATACGTCGCGACCGCCTCGATTGCCTACCCAAACGACTTCGTCCAGAAGGTCGAGCGCGCGATTAACACCCCCGGGCCCTGCTACATCCAGGTACATACCCCCTGCTGCACGGGATGGGGTTTTGAGTCCGGAGAGACGCTCTCGATGGCTAAACTTGCCATCGAGACCGGTCTCTGGGTGAACTACGAGATGGTCGATGGGGAGGTGGTGAAGGCGAAGAAGGTGATGCGCAAACCCGTCGAGGAGTACCTCGCAAAACAGAAGCGCTTCCGGCACCTCTTCAAGCCCACCCGGCAGGACGGCGTGATCGCGAATATCCAGGCGATCGCCGATGCAAATGCCGAGCGGTTCGGCATCGACATCAAGCGGAAAGGATCGTCAGAATAAAGTACAACCCGAAGAGCACCATGGCGAGTCCGCTCGCCTGGACCACTTTTTTGTAATGGGGCCCGAGAACGTTCGCTCCCCGTGAGACTGCAAGAGCGAGGAGCCCGAGCCAGACGATATCCGCACCGATGTGCCCGATGTAGAACGCGGCAAACGACGGGTGGAGCGCGAGAAAACCGACGCCGAACGTGAGCCACCAGACCCACCAGTAGGGGTTGCCGAGCGTGCAGGCCACCCCGAAGGCGACCGGTACCGGGGTTTCGTCTTTCACGACGACGGCTTCTCCCGCCCGGAGGAACTGCCCGATACCGAGCGCGATGAGGACGCCCGAGCCGAGGAGGGCAACGAGGTCAATGTAGGGAACGTCGCGGACACCGAAGGCTATAGCCACGACCATGACCGCTTCGGGGATACCGTGTCCCGCGACCAGCCCTGCAACGAACGGCCCCGGCCGCCGCGACCCGAGGCCGAGGACCGAGGCGGTCATGGGGCCTGGTGAAGCAGCCCCGGAGAACCCGATCAGGAACGATGCGATGACTATCTCGATCATCCATCCTTCCTCCTTCGCGAGAGAAGGAAAGGAAGGATCAGGACGAGCGCGACCACGAGCCATATGGTGCCGAAGGCAGTGAGCAGGATCTCGCGGTCGGGCGTGTAGAAACGGACCTCAGCGACCGCAATCTGGTCCCAGGCGATCTCCGTTGTCTCGTTCGGCCCGGTGGAGACGACCCCTCCGGGGCTGATCATGCCGATGAGCGGGTTTCTGACGTCGAACCCCTCGGGGAGGGTGATGGTTACGGCGTACGGCGTATTGAATGCCGCGACAAAGTGGTTATCCCTCACCGGGGCCTGGTAGGTGACCGTGTAGTTGCCATCCGGGAAGGTGATGACGCCCCGGCCCGCCTCCTGATACTCGACCGGGCCCGAGGGGCCGAGCACCTTGAGTTCCTCGACCTGCAACGGGACCCGTTCCCCCATCATACCCGGGGTCCAGAACGTGTGTTCGGTGCCGGTCACCTGGACCGAGGCCTCGTAGGCGGTGCCGCCGGGGAGCACCCGGAAGGTGGCCTCTTCGGCCGCCGCCGGGATGCAGGTCAGTATCAGCGCAAGGCAGAGAGCAACGAGTGCAGGTCCGCGTCGATCTCGAGGGGGGGCTCGCATTGTCGTACCACCGTTTCAGGATCTTTTAAGAGATGACCGGTCACCACACAGACGATCCGCTCATCCTTATCGATCATGCCGAGTTCGGCAAGTTTCCGGATTCCCGCAACCGAGGCTGCTGAGGCGGGTTCGACCCCGATGCCTTCTTTCCTCGCGAGATCTCGCTGCATGGCAAGGATCTCCTGGTCGGTCACGGCCGCTGCCGTCCCGCCGGTGGCACGGACGGCGACGAGTGCCTTCTCCGCGTTCACCGGGGCGCCGATCCGGATTGCGGTCGCAATGGTCTCGGGCGAGGGTTCAGGGATAAGTTCATCGAGGTCTTCGCTGATCGCCTTCACCAGCGGCTGTGAACCCGCTGCCTGGATGCCGGTCATCATCGGCAGCCGGTCGATGAACCCGAGCGCCTCGAGTTCCCGAAGCCCCTTGTAGACCGCGGAGATGTTGCCCGCGTTCCCGACCGGGAGGACCATCCTGTCGGGCACCTCGCCGCCGAGCTGGTCGATAGCCTCAAACCCGATGGTCTTCTGACCCTCCAGGCGATAGGGGTTGACCGAGTTTAAGAGATAAAGGCCCTGGCTGATGCAGAGCTCGTGTACCATCTCGAGCGCTCGATCAAAGTTGCCGCGGATGGAGATGACCCGCGCACCGTGCATCAGCGCCTGGGCGACCTTGCCGAGGGCCACTTTTCCCGCAGGCAGGAGGACGACGCAGGGGATGCCGGCCTTCGCCGCGTAGGCAGCGAGGCTTGCTGAGGTGTTTCCGGTGCTTGCGCAGGCGACGCTCGTCATCCCGAGTTCGCGGGCCATGCTGACACCCACGGTCATGCCGCGGTCCTTGAACGAGCCCGTTGGGTTCATCCCTTCGTGTTTGGCGTAGAGTTCGGGGAGACCGAGTTCTTCACCTATCTTCTTTAGGTGGTAGAGCGGAGTGCCTCCTTCCTGGAGAGAGACCGGTTCGCCCCGGACCGGGAGGATCTCGCGGTAGCGCCAGACCGAGAGGGGGCGCCGGTTCCATTCTTCCCGGGAGACGTCGATGCCGTCCAGGTCGTATTCGACGGCCAGCAGGTGTCCGCAGCGGTTGCATGTATAGATGATCTGGTCCGGTGTGTAGGTCGCACCGCAGTGAACGCAGACGAGACGGTACATGGAAAAATCGTTGATCGTCTGGATACGTATAGATATGGTATCCGGGACCGGGACAGGAGCGCTTCATCGGCGACATTGCGGTTTTGCGCGGCAGATGAGCATGAAGAGCAGCCAGAGGAGTGGAGTTCCGACGAGCGCAAGAAGCCTGAGAGCCTCCAGTGGTACGGGGGTCACGAACGGTGTGATGAGCAGACCGGCCGCCGCTGACACGAGCACGATGGTGAAAGCCACCGGTCGCACCTCAAAATCTCCCTGTGTCCGGACGCGGCCCGCCATCCGCCGCCGGGAGAAGGGGTAGAGCCAGGCGACGCCGGCCGGGGTGCAGGTGTCCTCCATGAGGTGAAGGACGCACCCTGCAAAGAATGCGCCCCCAAACGCGGGGAGGAGCGCGAGAGGCCACCCAAGCCAGGTGAGGATGAGGGCCAGGTAGCCGGAGAGGATCAGAGAGGTCAACCCGACGCCCGAAAACGAGTGAAGCAGCCCCCGGTGCCGGTGCTGGTAACTCTTCCGGAGGAGCAGCGAGAAGATGAGGGAGAGCGGGTAGTAGATGAGATACCTGATGGTATAGCCGAAGATCGGAAGTACCACTGCAACGCCGTTTAAGGCCTGCCCCCTCTTCCCTTTCATCCCACCGATTCGGCCGTTGAATATCGCCGCATCGGCGGCATCAGCGTCCGGTGCAAGCGATCCGACGAAGACGCCGAAGAGGAGGACGGCGCTCAGGACCGGGTCGAGGACGGTGACCCAGGGAGCGATGAAGAGCCCCGCTGTCGCGAGACTGAGAGATACGTGCTGGTCACCCCGCATGGAATATCTCTACAATTTAGAGAGTAGTCTGTGATAAAGGTCGCTTCTGCGGTCCGAAAGTGAAGGAAGCGCAGATTGTGCCTCATGAACCGCCGCAGGATCGAGTTCCACGATGAGGAGTTCTTCGCCGGCCCCGCACCGGGCGATGACGGCACCGTCCGGATCGGCAGCGAGCGACCCCCCGCAGTAGGCTTCGCCCGGCCCACCGGCCGTGTTAATCCCGGCCACGTAATACCGGTTCTCGAGAGCCCGTGCAGGGAGCAGGGTCTCCCAGTGGGAGAGCCGGCAGCAGGGCCACGCGGCCGGTACCAGCATACACTCGACCCCGGCGAGCGCGTAGATCCGGAAGAGTTCCGGGAACCGGAGGTCGTAGCAGACGGCAAGCCCGAACGTCGTCCCGCCGGCGGCGAAGGTGGCGATGCGGTCGCCTGCAGTGTAGTTGCAGTCTTCCCCGTCAGGAGAGAAGAGGTGAGTCTTTGCGTAATCGGCGAGGGGTTCGCCGCCTGCATCGAGCACGACGACGGTGTTTCTGGGGCGACGCCCGCCCGCCGCTTCGACGATCGATCCTGCAACCGCGATGCCGTTCTCTTGCGCCATCTGCCCGAATGCGGCGCTGAGCGGGCCGTCCAGGGGTTCTCCGGACCCGGGAGGCATCTTCGGGGACCACCCGGTCACAAACTGCTCGGGAAAACAGACGAGCGACGCTCCAGCCGTTGCGGCTTCCTCGACGATCCGACCGGCCGCATCAAGCACCGCGGCCGGACCGCCCCGGCCGCCGGCAACCTGGGCGAGCGCTATCTTCGTCATTGTCGGGATGGACTCTCGTCCCGTTCCAGGCAGGAGAGGACGAGCGCGGCAGCGCCGAGAACGACGAGCGTGGCGAGTGTCACCATGACGTACGGGGCGAACGGGAGATCGACCGCGAATATCTCTGCTCCGATGAGGATCCCGCCTGCAATGAGGCAACTGCCGACCAGGACCACCCCGGTGAGCGCACGATCCGGTGTCATGTGGGACCTCCGGTGAGTATGGGGAACGCAGATCTGATCCCGATGAGGATGAACTGGACCGCAATCGCAATCAGGAGCATACCCATCAGCCGGTTGACGGCACGGAACTCCCGCTGGCCGATGCGCCGGACGATGATCTCGGAGTTCTGCATCATGTAGTAAGTGATCCCGACAGCTGTGACTGCGGCGAGCGGCACGATGGCGATTGCGGCGATGCTCATCACCATCGCCTCGTTCATCAGTACGATCACGGAAGCGATTGCGCCGGGTCCCGTGATCATCGGAACCGCAAGTGGCATGACGGCGATATCGTCCGTGTCCTGTCCTTCGTACTTCTCGGTGGCGGTCATCTTCGTCCGTGAGGTCTTTGCATAGACCATGTCCATACCGATCCCGAAGAGGAGGAGGCCGCCTGCGATACGGAACGCTTCGATGGAGATGCCGAAGAGCTGCAGGATCCAGCCGCCTGCGACGGTGAATATCAACAGGATAATCAGGGCGAACCGGCTCGCGTCACGCGCGACCTTGAGCTTCGCTGCCTGGTCCATCGTGCCGGTGAGGGAGACGAAGATCAGGGTGGCTGCGAGCGGGTTCACTACGATGATGACCGAAGAGAAACTCAGCAGCACAAAACTCAGGAGATCCGCCATTCGCGATCAGGTATGCGACAGGTCCGATATTAGCACTTGTGGTTTGCGGACAGGACGATCGATCCGTTTCTCTGGAAACCCACGTTGGTGAGGGTTTTTTTCGCTGCAGGTCCCGACGGTGCAGAGTGAGCACTGAGGGTACTCCCGTGGCGGCTTGCGGTGCCCTGCTCTCACGCGGAACCGATAAAAAAGTTGTTTTTCCGCCGGCACTCACTCGTAGAGGACGGACTCGTCGATCTTCGGGTAATCGACCAGTTCGCCGGGTGCGAAGTGGATGCCGAGCTCACGGGCGGCGCTCTCGGGAGAGTCGGATGCGTGGATCACGTTCCGGCCGATGTCGAGAGCGAAGTCGCCGCGGATGGAACCCGGTGCAGCCTCGGCGGGGTTTGTGGCGCCGATCATGCTGCGGACGACCGCGACTGCACCCTTGCCCTCCCAGGCCATCAGGAAGCAGGGTCCGCTCATGATGTAGGCTTTCAGGCCCGGGAAGAAAGGCTTCTCCAGGTGTTCCCGGTACTGCTCAATGACCCGTCCCTCGGGGAGGAGCTCAAGTTTCGCTCCTGCGAGCTTGAGTCCCTTGGCCTCGAACCGGGAGACGATCTCCCCGACGAGTCCGCGCTGGACGCCGTCGGGCTTGACCATCACAAAGGAGCGATCCATGCCGGATCACTCTTTGCCGCGGGCTTTGCGTCCGGCCGCGGTCCACTCCACGCGGCGCGGTATCCGGCCGAGCCTGTAGTTGTTCTGGCACTTGGTGCTGCAGAAGTAGTAGATGGTCCCGTCCCTCTTGACGAACATCTTGCCGGTGCCGGGTTCCAGGGTCTCTCCACAGAAACTGCAGACATATTTATCGACCATGGTTACCGCCTCGAGAGTTTCTTGGCCTCACGTTCGGTCTCGAGCAGCGAGAGAATGTCTCCCTCCCTGATAGGACCCACGGTGTTGCGGGTGATGATCCGCCCCTTGTTCGGACCGTCGAGGACCCGGCACTTCACCTGCTGGGCTTCGCCATGCATACCGGTCATGCCGATGATCTCGATAACTTCTGCGGGCGTTCCGTCGTTTGCCATAATTTGTCCCTCACGCTCTCAGTGCAGCAATCTGCTTCGCGATCTCGTCGACGAGATCCTTTGCCTTACCGGACTTAACGATAGCGGCGGCTGCCGAGCCGACTTCAAGACCACTGGCGGAGCCGATATCGTTCTGCTTCGTGATGTAGACGAAAGGAATCTGTTTCTCTTCACAGAGCGGCGGCAGATGCATTACAATCTCTTCAGGCTCAACGTCCGAACCGATAAGAACCAGCTGGGCGATGTTCCGTTCGACTGCTTTTGTCGCCTCGTTGGACCCTTTCTTCACCTTGCCGGTGTCTCTCGCAATCTCAAGGGCTTCAAGGGCCTTATTCTGGATCTCTTCCGGAATCTCGAATTTTACATATGCCTTTGCCATAACTCGCCTCTTTCAGGAGCAGGTCTCTGCTGCTCCGTCATCATTCATCAGTAGCGTAGCTGATCGAATGCGCTCTATTATGTCAATAGGAGGAGAGATAAAGGTTTGTCATTCGACCCCGCAAAGCGGGGTACAGTCCCGCCATTTTCGTGTCTGCCCGCATGAACGTGGTCACCGGCGGCATTACAGATCCGGGGTTCAAGGGGTGCAAGCAAGCCCCCGGCTTTAGCCGTGGAGAGTGTCAAGCAGGGATCCTGTATATCTGAACTCCTTCTCTGTCGTAGATGAGTTCGAGCGCCTCTGCCGGGACCGAGACGGTATAACGGTCGTGCTCTTCGGCACCCACGTAGAGGAGCGTGGCATTGTAGGCCCGCGCAAGGTTGACGGTGCGTGACGGCTGTTCGTATATCGCCCGCACGTCAGCACTCCGTTGGCTTACACGCCCCTCATCCCCACGCCACATGTACTCGTGGAACGGCATCCCGATGACTGCCGGGATCCCGGAAAACGACGATACCCGGGAGTAGTAGGTGTAATCTCCGCCCTCTGCCTCGACGATGATATGGTCCCCGGGGAGGTCCCGAAGGAACGCGATCGCTGCCGCATCTCCCGGGTGCGAGCCTTCAAGGTATGCCGCACCATCGAGGGTCCGGCTCCCGTAGCCGAAGTCGATGTTGATCGCGAAGGGTGCGGCGAGGAGGAGCGCTACGGCCAGGACAGGCAACCCTTTCTTCATCCCGGCCGGGATGCGGCGTTCTATCCTGGCGCTCCGGAGCCACTCTCCGATGACGGTGAGGCTCGCTGTCCCTATCAGCATCCATGCAGGGAGGTAGAACTTGAAGACCGTGTTCATCCGGAAGTAGGTCTCCCCCATGTTGTCCACGAGGTAGACGATCTCTGTCGCGAGGACGATCGCGAGCCCGAGGATAGCGAGCGTATCGATAGCCGAGAACCGGCGGCGAAGAAGGAGGTGGACCAGCGGGACGGCGGCGATGGCCGCGGCCGGGTAGCCGGCGAGCACGAACGGCACCGCGGCGAGGAGGAGGTAGGGGCGCTTCCTGATATCGGGAGCGCAATACGCGACCAGGACCGCGAGGAAGAACCCGTGAACCAGCAGGAACTCTACGGGTTCGGAAGGCACCGGGACGATCCCGATCCCCTCGATGCCGGGGCTGTTGAGCTGCAGGTAGAACGGGAGATATGTTACGATCGCGAGCGGCGGCACCGCTGCAAGCATCATCCAGGACTTCTCCCTGTCCCATCCGAGGTTGCCGTAACGCTGCCAGACCAGAAGGCCGAAGACCAGCGTGACCGGGGCATAGACCAGCACGTCCCAGGAGTTGAACCCGGGCATGGATCCGAGAGAGAGGGCGGCAAGCCCGCAGAGGAGTGCCCGCCCCCGTATCGAGAGGGTTCCCCACCGCATGTAGGCGAAGACCAGGAGGAAGAGCAGGAACCCCTGGTTGAATAAGCTCATGACGTGCGGGTGCATGTCGCCCCAGAGCATCGAGAAGAGGGGATACTCGTTGATGGTGTTTGTGATTGTCCTGGTGCTCCCCCAGAGGACGTCAAACCACGAGGCCCCGCTTATAGTAAGATAAATTGCCGATGGATTCGGGATGAAGAGCGCGAGCACCGGGAGCCACCGGTAGCGCTCGAGGAGCAGATGTCCGAGGGCGTAGAGCGAGACGACGGCAACGCCGAGCACGGTCGGGAGGACGAGGTTGAACGTGACCATCGACGGTACGCCGGCCGTGAGCCCGAGCACCCCGCTCATCCAGTAGCCGATGTAGTAGTAGACGTCCAATGTCCCCCCCGCGTACCAGGGGTCGAGCGGCGGGATGATGGGCTGCCGCATGATCGACGCAAGGATGGCGTGGTCCATGAACTTCTCGGCGTAGGAGATGGTCGGGTTAATCCAGCGCACCTCGAGCATGAAGAGGAAGGGGATCAGGAAGGCGAGGTCCCAGGTGAGTGCCGATCGCAGGCGCTCCCTCCCGTAGAACCCCCGCGCTCCGGCGAGGACGATCGCGGCGAGGAACGGCAGGAGGGCGAGCCAGACCGGAAGGCCCAGAAGACCGCAATACCAGGATCCGAGCGTGAAGAGGAGGACCGATGCCGGGTATGCGGCGGCGGCCGCGAGGCTGCCGAGGGTGCGGTCGAGCGCCGGCCAGGTGCCGAGCTGGAGCAGTTTGACGACCGCAAGCCAGAACAGGACCGGGATGATGAACTCACCCGCCAAATGTCTCCTCCGTCTCGATCTCCCTGGAAAAAACCTTCTTTAAGAGATCCATCGACCAGTCACCGAAGTAATAGATCGATCCGACGCCCCCGATGAGCGTGACCAGATTCTTGATCAGGTGGTCGATGACCGCGATCAGCGTTGCCGTGGCTGCCGGTGTCCCCGCGAGGCCCAGGGTCAGCGCGAGCGCGAGTTCATAGGTTCCGATCCCGCCCGGGGTGATCGGGACCGCCTTGACGAGGTTGCCGATGACGATCGCGAGGACGACGACACCGAACGGGACCGGCTCCTGGAACATCAGGACGACCGCAAAGCAGACCAGCACGTCGACGAGCCATATGAGGAGCGACGTGCCGCTGAGCGCGGCAAGGGACCGTGGGTTGAGGGAGGCCTGTTTCACTTCATCGAGCATCCTCTGGATGATGACGACGATCCGGTTCTCGGACTTCAGCCTGCCCGACCAGAGAAGAACGATAAAGAAGATGCCTCCTGCAACGAGGGGGACGATGATGACCGTGATGAACCAGTCGGGGACGGCGAGGACGGCAAGGATGAACGGGAGCGCGAAGGCGCCGAGGACCGCGATCATCAGGATATCGAAGACTCGCTCGACGATGAGGGACGAGAACCCCTGTGAGTACGTGGCATCGCCCTCGTGCTTCAAGATGAGCATCCGCACAAAGTCGCCGAGGCGTGCAGGAACGATGAGGTTCGCCGTCTGGGAGATGAAGATACAGGCGGTCGAGAACCCAAGGCTTTTCCTGATGTTAAGCCCCTGCAGGATGAACTGGTACCTGAACCCGCGAAGGACCCAGGCAACGACGCAGATCCCGACAGCGGCAAAGAGGAAGGGTATCACGGCGTGTTCGAGCGTCAACAGGAGGTCGTCCCATACGCGGTAGAGCATGTAGACGACGATCCCGACCGCGAGCAGGGTGGGGATGACGATGGCGCTAACCTTCTTCCACATGAAGTCGCCACCAGAGTTGCACAATCGCCGATCCCATCTCGACAACGTCTTTTCTTCGGACAGTCGTCCCCGCTCCCTGCCGCCACTGCACGGGGAACTCCTGTACCCGGTAGCCGCTCTTCTGTGCCCGCACCAGCACCTCGGTGTCCCAGAACCAGTGACCCGCGGTCACCGACGGGAGCAGGGTGAGAAGGCGGTCACGACGGAACGCCTTGAACCCGCACTGGTGGTCGTGGAGCGAACTCCCGAGGATCGTCCGGACGAGCATGTTGTAGCCGCGGCTCGCTATCTCCCGTCCGCCGCTCCGGTTGATATTGCTCTCGGGGAGGAGGCGGGAGCCTGTTGCGATATCGTAGCCATCTCGGATGGCGCCGATCAGTTCTGCGAGGTGCCGCATCTCGGTGGCGAGGTCGACGTCGTAGTAGCAGACGACCGATCCCTCTGCTCCCGTAAACGCACGGTTGAGCGCCCGACCCCGGCCGAGCCGCTCGTCGGAATGAAGCAGGCGAACTCGGGGGTCTTTTGCCTCATACTCCCTGACGAACTCGGTGCTTCCGTCGCTGCTCCCATCCTCGGCGACGATCAGTTCGAACCGCCCGGGTGCGATCGTCTCCAGCACCTCAAGCGACCGCGGTATGGCGGTCTTGAGCGCCACCCGGTCGTTGTAGACCGGCAGGACGGCGCTCACCTCGGTCTCACGCATCCGGGAACCTCGCGAGAACCCGTTTTGCCACTTCCTCTCCGGCGACGACCGAACCGTTCATGCTCCGCTCGGGATAGTTCGGGGGGCTGAACATCCCGGCAAGGAAGAGCCCGTGCTCTTCGTAGGCGGGCAGGCGATCCCGGAGCCCGGTCGTGTAGACCGGACCTGCGTACGGGTCGACGGCGAGCCGGTGCCAGTGTACCTCGCTCTCGCTGACGGAAAATCGCCTGCGGAAATCGTTGAGCATCGACTGCTCAAAGCCCTCCGGGAGCCGACCGGTGAAGTAGGATGCAAGGTAGACGATATGCTCGCCGTACCACGCGAGCGGGGCAAAATTGGTGTGCGAGACTACCGCGCCGTAGGGGGCCGCATCCTTCATATTCAGCCAGTATATGCCGTCGGTCACATCCCGGTCGAGTGCGAGGGTCATGCAGGCGGCCCCCTGGTAGGGCACCGGGGCGATATCGAGACCGGCGAGGTCCCCGGTCACCTGCGGCGGGAGTGTCGATACGACGCAGTCGTAGGCCTCGCCGTTGACAAGCCAGCCGTCGCCCTTCCGTCGGATCTTCTCGACGGGGGAGTCGAGCACGATCGAGGCGCCCCGTCCCGTCGCCTCTTCTTCAAGCCGCGCTATGAAGTGCCGGAAGCCCCCCTTCAGGTAGCCCAGGCGCTCGCCCCCGGCACCCCGGTCCGACCGGATCGCGATACGGGATATGAGCCAGGCCGCGGAGACCTCGCCGCGGCGGTCCCCGAACTTGCTCTTCAAGAGCGGTTCGAAGAACGAGGTATAGATGCCGGGGCCGAGGTTATCGAGGATGAAATCCTTCGCGGTTATCCCGTCGAGCGCCGAGACGTCGAGCCGCCGGGACCGCAGGGTCAGCAGGCCGAGGCGGGCCTTCTCGGTGAATGTGAGGTGGGGATAGCGCAGGATCTCGGTCGGGGTGGTGAGCGGGTGGATGGTCCCGTCGACGTAGTAGCCGGTGGACCCACGGAGCCATTCCAGCCGATCGGTCACCTGCAGCGTATCAAAAAGGCCGAGGAGACTGGTATCGCCGGCAAAACAATGGTGGTAATACTCCTCGATCCAGTAATCGTCGATCCGGTACGAACCGAGGCAGCCACCCAGGGCAGGCCCTCGCTCAAAGAGATCTACCTGATGTGTTCCGGCAAGTTCGAGAGCCGAGACCAGACCGGATACCCCTCCCCCCGCAATGCAGATCTTCATCGCTCACCATTATGTCTGAAAATTATAAGAACACTTTTGAGTTATAAAGTATACAACGTCTTTATACATAAACGTCGATATTATTGATTAGGCAATATGAGGGTGTGAAGCTGAATGAGGGTCTTCTTCATAGGATTCGGTCAGGCTGGGGGCAAAATCGTTGATATGTTCATCGAACAGGATAAACGAATGCAGACCCAGAATTTCAGGGGAATCGCTGTAAACACGGCACGCACGGACCTGATGGGGCTCAAAAATATCGAATTGAAGGACCGGCTCCTGATCGGGCAGACGGTGGTTAAAGGTCACGGTGTCGGGACCGATAACGTAACCGGGGCGCGGGTTACCGCCGATGAGATTGACGCGATCATCAACGCGATCGACTCGAGGGGGACGCACGATGTCGATGCCTTCGTCATCATCGCGGGTCTCGGCGGGGGAACGGGTTCCGGAGGTTCGCCGGTCCTGGCCCGGCACTTGAAGCGTATCTACCGGGAACCGGTCTATGCGATCGGCATCCTGCCTGCTCCCGAGGAAGGTAGACTCTACTCGTATAACGCAGCCCGTTCCCTGAGCACCCTGGTGAACGAGGCGGATAACACCTTCATTTTTGACAACAGCGCCTGGAAGAACGAGGGTGAGAGCGTCAAAGATGCCTACAACCGGCTGAACGACGAGATTGTCCGGCGGTTCGGGGTGCTCTTCCGTGCAGGCGAGGTCGGCAAGGCAGGCATCGGTGAGATGGTCGTGGACTCAAGCGAGGTCATCAACACCTTGCGCGGCGGCGGTATCAGCACCATCGGATACGCCATCAGCGAGAAGGTCAGCCCGCGCACGAAACAGAATCAGGGGTTCTTCTCAGGCCTTCGGCGGAAGAAGGAGAAGACCGAGGAGGTGTTGACCGGGGAAGACAAGTCGGCGAAGATTATCGCTCTCGTCAGGCGTGCCATGCTCGGGCGCCTCACCCTCCCGTGCGACTACTCGACGGCGGAGCGGGGGCTTGTTCTCCTTGCAGGCCCGCCGGACGAGATGGACCGGAAGGGCGTCGAGAAGTCGAAGAGCTGGGTGGAGGAGAACATTGCGGGCGTCGAGGTGCGTGGCGGGGACTATCCGGTGCAGAGCGATTACGTCGCTGCAGTGGTGGTCCTTGCGACGATCGGGAACGCCCCCCGGATCACCGACCTTCTCGAAATTGCAAAGGCTACGAAGGAAGATGTCTTGAAATCAAAGGAAAAGCGTTCAACCATGTTTGATGACGGCATAGAGCCACTGTTTGAGTGAGGAGACGCAATGAAAGCAAACATCAGATGGATCATGTTCCTGCTGGCACTGGTCTGTGTCGTGCAGGTGGCGTCGGCATTCGACGTCATCAAAGAAGAGATAAAACCCGAAAGCGACGTTCTCGAACCCGGTCAGAGCGTGAACACGCACTATGTGTTCTCTTATAGGATGCTCTCCACAGGCAGTACCTACATGGACGATGAAAAATTCGAGTTCAGTACCGGGCTGCAAAAACCTGCCTGGGATTTCAAAATCCGGCGTGAGGGTTATCCGGATATAGTCATCCCCACAAGAGGAGGTCCCTACCAGACCCTGTTGGAGTTCGATGTGGGTTACAGTGGTGAAGTCCAGCTCGATGTTCAGCTGCGCGGTACCGTGCCCACAACCTCAACCGGGAAGTTAGAGGTCGTCAAGCTTGAACATTTCAGGGACAAGACTGTGGAGGATGAATACCTTATGACCCGCGACGTCGTGGGTTCGGCCCAGGTCGCGGGTTCCCTCTCCGCCCAGCAGCAGCGGCTCAAGGACCTGAAGGCCGATATCGACGAAAAATCCGCACAGGGTGTGGATGTCACCGCCGTCCAGGCCGAATACAATGCCGCGAGCCAGGCGCTCACCAGCGCCGCGTCGGCAAGTCCGTCACAGGCGGCGAGTTACATCGCCACCGCCAAGACTGATATCGACGAGGGAATTGCGCTCCTTGATAAGGTATGGGCTGAAAAAGCGGTCGCCGACACCGGCGCGACGATCGAGTCTCTCGATGGTATGATCACCTACTTTGTCGAGAACCGCTCGATGGCGAGCGACCCGCAGGTGGTTGCCATCATGACCAAGCGCGAGAGCGCAGTCCAGTTCTATTCCCAGGCGCAGGATAATCTGAATGCCAAAAATTATCCGCTGGCACGCTCGAAGGCGGCTGACGGCCTGAGTAAGGCGAACGAGGCTTTGACCGATGCGAACAACCTGAAGGAGAAGATCGGCGAGGGGTTCAACTTCGGCGGTAACCTCCTCCTCTACATCGGTGTCGGGGTCATCCTTGTCCTCGTTGTCGTGGGCGTTGTCTTCTACCGGAAGAAGAGCGGCTGGGACGAGCTCGGTTAACCCCGGCGACAAGCCCTCTTTTTTCACATCCCTCTATCTTTCCATCTCCCCCCGGTGTTCCTCTGGGGGTGCCTGCTGTACTGCTTCTCCCGGGACGGTGCTCTATCGTTATCCGGGTCTCCTGAGGTTTGCCTGGCGTGGGGCTAACTCCCTCATAACCTTCAGTGCTCACGCTCTTGATATTCCAGGCGATCAATAGGTCAGGGAAGTTCCCGGTGCTGAGAACGCCTTCTTCACGGTGAAAACGGGCAGGAGGCCCCCGCCCCCATCCGGGGGCGGTTAAATCTGCAAAAAAGAATCGCTGGTCCACGCTCTCTATGCGGTTGTCCCTGCGGGGACTCTCGAGAATACCTCGAGGTTTCTGCTCCCCGACTTCCCATCACGCAGGAAGTAGTACTCAAGCAGCCTCTCTTTGTTCTCATCGTACGAGAACCAGTAGTTCAGCCGGCTCGTCTCCTTCACGTAGCCCTCCAGGGTCGGGTAGGTATCGCCATCGTGGGTGAGCACAAGGTCAAAGTCCCCGCCGTATATCGTCGGCTCGCTCACCTTCTGGCTGTAATACGCGAGTTTAGAGGCGC